>ENA-ORUN01000833-ORUN01000833.1-human-gut-metagenome-genome-assembly--contig:-NODE-833-length-34205-cov-4.810542_pt1 | contig 34205 bp, 24 predicted proteins | sample MGYA00242080_ERZ509209 | MGnify/ENA primary metagenome ERZ509209 (study PRJEB26280, sample SAMEA2338786) | human gut metagenome | biome: human gut; feature: human-associated habitat; material: faeces... | reverse complement strand
TGCACGTTTGGTAAAAGTATACGCCGGTTCTACACCACCCATTACTTCCACTACAATATCTACTTCCGGGTCATTGATAATGGTTTCATAATCATGAACCAAAACTTTTTCTACCGGGTCTCCCGGGAAGTCACGTAAATCTAACACATATTTAATGTTGACTTCCTGTCCTACTCTTTTATTAATGCTCTCATGATTGGTGTTGATTACTTCCACAACTCCCGAGCCTACTGTACCATAGCCTAATACCGCAATCTGTATCATCTTTCCTCTACTCCCTACCTAAGATTTTCAGATAGTGAACGCCCTCGATGTGTTCAATCTCCGCCACCATTGCTTCTGCATCACCCTGTGCAGGCAAAATCTGTACACTTAATGTAAGACTGGCAATTCCGTTAATCGGAATACTCTGGTGTACGGTAAGAATATTGCCATGATAGTAGGCAATCGTTTTCAATACACCTGAGAGCAGTCCTGGTTCATCATCCATCTGAAGAATAAATGTAATATTCTGTCCTTTGGTTTTCTCACGAAAAGGAAAGATATCATCTTTATATTTATAAAAGGAACTTCTGCTAATTCCTACTGCTTCTACGGCTTCCTGTACCGTTACAGTCCGTTTTGACTCCAAAAGTTTTTTCGCCTCTACTACTTTTAACAGTACTTCCGGAACTGCCTTTTCTGTTACTACAAAATACCTTTTATTATCTGACATTCGCTTCCCCTTTGTTTGTTCCAAAAATACATTTGTGTTTCTCCAAAAGATATTAACACATTCTTGTATTTTTATCAACTGTTTTTCTTATTTCCAAGCGCAATCCATTTTAGATAAGCATTGATAAAACGATCAATATCTCCATCCATAACTGCATCTACATTTCCGGATTCCTCATTGGTTCTGTGGTCTTTTACCATTGTGTATGGCTGCATGACATAAGAACGAATCTGATTTCCCCAGCCAATTTCAGTTAATTCACCCTGAATACCGGAAAGTTTCTGCTCCTGTTCCTGCTGCTTTAACAAGTACAGTTTTGCTTTCAACATCTGCATCGCCTTATCTTTATTTTGGAACTGGGAACGCTCGTTCTGACACTGTACCACAATTCCGGTCGGAAGATGCGTAATACGAATCGCCGATGAAGTTTTGTTGATATGCTGTCCACCTGCTCCACTGGAACGGTAGGTATCAATTCGCAAATCATCATCTTTGATTTCCACATCAACATCTTCTTCAATATCCGGCATCACATCACAGGATACAAAAGAAGTTTGTCTCTTTCCTGCTGCATTAAACGGAGAAATACGCACCAGACGGTGTACTCCCTTTTCGGATTTCAAATATCCATACGCATTTTCCCCATTAATCTGAATCGTAACAGATTTGATTCCTGCTTCGTCTCCATCCAGATAATCCAGTACCTCAGTGGAATAGCCATGACGGTCCGCCCATCTTTGATACATTCGATAAAGCATGCCCGCCCAGTCGCAGGATTCTGTTCCGCCCGCCCCGGCATGTAAGGTCAAAATCGCATTGTCCTTGTCGTATTCACCGGAAAGCAGTGTTTTTACACGGATTTTTTCAAAATCCGCCTGAAATTCATCGAGCATATCCTGAATTTCAGGAATGACCGAAGCATCATTCTCTTCGTATCCCATCTCAATCATCAGCTCAATTTCTTCTTTTTGTGTCTCTAATTTCTGATAAATCTGAATATCCTCTTTTAAGGTACTCAGCTCTTTCATCATTTTCTGGGAACGCTCTGGATTATCCCAAAAATCAGGAGCTTCCATTTCTCTTTCTAATTCTTCAACCCTTTTTTCTTTGTTAGCGAGGTCAAAGTGAATCCCTCACTTCCACTAATGGTCCATTATAGCCGTTTAATGTATATTTAAACTGATCTAATTCTACCAATAGCTTCACCTACTTTCATGAATATTTTTCTTATTTTTATTCCTCATCGATTTCCACAGAAACCATATAAATGGAAATCTGTGGCTCGACTTTTATTACCGTACCGCTTAATTTCTTAAGTGGACGTTTTAAATTACTTGACATTGCAATGGCATCTTTAATTGTATAATAATACATCTGTCCGGACATGGTACTCGCACAGTCCTCTTTTAATTCTACTCGGTCACCCTCTTTTACCAGTCCTTCTCTTTCCATTGTAAATTCTACAATCTGTCCCATTTGTTCACCTTCCGGCTTTTTGTTTTTGCCCGTTCTCTTTTATCTGTATCTGCTTTAGATTCTTTTTCTTCCACAGCACTGTTTATATTTTTTACCGCTTCCACATGGGCATGGGTCATTTGGATAAATTTTGTTTTCTTCTCTTTGAATCGGCTTTTTCGGACCGGATTCATCTTTATTTGTACCGGTTACCTGTGCAACCTGTTCTCTTTCTACTTTCTGTTCAATTCTTACATGATACAGCAGACGAACCGTTGTCTCCTGAATGTTGTTAATCATGTTATCAAACATTTCATAAGCCTGCATTTTGTATTCGACTCTCGGGTCTCTCTGACCATAAGCCTGAAGTCCGATACCCTGACGTAACTGATCCATATCATCGATGTGATCCATCCATTTCTGGTCGATTACTTTTAAGAGGATAACACGCTCTAATTCACGAAGCTGTTCTGCTTCCGGGAATTCTGCTTCTTTTTCCTCATAGAGTTTGACAGCAGCTTCTTTTAATTCCTGTTCTACCTGTTTTTTCTTTTTGCCTTTGACATCTTCTTTGGTCAGAGCTTTTAATGGAATCGTCGGTAAGAGTACAGAATTAAATTCTTCTAAATCCCATTCTGCGGTATCTACATCATCAGAGAAGCACATTTCTACAGCATGTTCTACGGTATCTGTAATCATCTTATAGATAGAATCACGCATGTTTTCTCCGTCCAGTACACGGCGTCTTTCTTTGTAAATAATTTCTCTTTGTTCATTATTTACCTGGTCATAATCTAACAGGTTCTTACGAACACCATAGTTATTTCCTTCAATCTTCTGCTGTGCTTTTTCAATTGCATTGGAAAGCATCTTATGTTCAATCTGTTCATTTTCTGCAACACCAAGTGATTTGAATACTCCCATCAGTTTTTCAGAACCGAACAGACGCATTAAATCATCCTCCAGAGAAATGTAGAAGCGAGATTCACCCGGGTCTCCCTGACGGCCGGACCGTCCACGCAACTGATTGTCAATTCGTCTGGATTCATGACGCTCTGTACCAATAATTTTCAAACCACCGGCTTCTCTTGCTACATCATCCAGCTTGATATCGGTACCACGACCTGCCATATTCGTAGCAATAGTAACCATTCCGGCTTCCCCTGCATGTGCAACGATTTCGGCTTCTTTCTCATGATATTTTGCATTTAATACCTGATGAGGGATTCCTTCCCTCTTTAACATTTTACTGATTAATTCAGACGTCTCAATGGTAATCGTACCAACCAGTACCGGCTGGGTTTTTGCATGTGCTTCTTTAATCGCCTCAACAACTGCATGAAATTTTTCTTTCTTGGTCATGTAAACGGCATCATCATAGTCAATACGTGCAACCGGACGGTTGGTCGGGATCTCGATAACATCCATTCCATAGATTTCACGGAACTCTTTTTCTTCTGTCAAAGCTGTACCAGTCATACCGGATTTCTTTGCATATTTATTAAAGAAATTCTGGAAAGTGATTGTTGCAAGCGTTTTACTCTCACGTCTTACTTTTACATGTTCTTTTGCTTCGATTGCCTGATGCAGACCATCTGAATAACGACGTCCCGGCATAATACGTCCGGTAAATTCATCAACGATTAAAACCTCATCGTCTTTTACCACATAATCCTGATCGCGGAACATTAAATTATGAGCACGCAGTGCAAGAATAATATTATGCTGGATTTCCAGATTTTCCGGGTCTGCCAGGTTTTCAATATTAAAGAATTTTTCTACTTTATGAACACCCTGTTCTGTCAGGTTTACGATTTTATCTTTTTCATTTACGATAAAGTCACCGGTCTCGATGATTTCCTCACCCATGATAGCTGTCATTTTGGTCATTTCACCACTGGCTTCTCCACGCTCTAACTGTCTTGCAAGAATATCGCATACTTCATAGAGCTTTGTGGATTTTCCACTCTGACCGGAAATAATAAGAGGCGTTCTTGCCTCATCAATTAATACCGAGTCAACCTCATCGATGATTGCATAATGTAAATCTCTTTGCACTAACTGTTCTTTATAGATTACCATATTATCACGCAGGTAATCGAATCCTAATTCATTATTGGTTACATAAGTGATATCGCAGGCATACTGTGCACGTCTCTCATCATTTTTCATGGAATTGAGTACAACACCTACCGTCAGTCCTAAAAATTCATGAACTTTTCCCATCCACTCTGCATCACGATGTGCCAGATAATCATTGACTGTTACGATGTGGACACCTTTTCCCTCCAGTGCATTTAAGTAAGCCGGAAGGGTAGATACCAATGTTTTACCTTCACCGGTTCTCATCTCTGCGATACGCCCCTGATGAAGAATAATTCCACCGATTAACTGAACACGGTAGTGCTCCATATTTAATACTCGCTTTGCTGCCTCACGTACGGTTGCAAATGCTTCCGGAAGTAAATCATCCAGTGTTTCGCCTTCTTCCAGACGTTTTTTATACTCCCTTGTTTTCCCACGAAGTTCTTCATCGGAAAGCGCCTGCATAGATGGACGAAGGGAATCAATCTTATCTACAATCGGCATGATACGTTTTAATTCTCGCTGGCTGTGAGTACCAAACATTTTCTCAATTATATTCATACTTAATTATACTCCTGATTTTATTACTAGCTTAAACATAAGTGTCATACTATAAGCGTATCTACACTATACCACAGTACTATTTATTGTATCACTTTCCAGTAACGAAAACAAGGGCAGGAATTATGAAATTCCCGCCCTCGTAGCTCTGATTTTTACCAGTTAATTACTAACTGCTTTGTCATCTTTCCTGTTAAAGCTTCACTTCTCTTATCCGGACCGTTTGTTCCGACAAAGAGAACACTGGAAGAAGAATCGAAAATCTTTTCTCCTTCGTCATTTACGACTTTATAAGCTTCTTTTGAAACTGTAATGGTCAGCTCTTTTTCTTCCCCTGCTTCAAGAGAAACTTTTGCAAATCCGCACAGAGCCGGATTTACCGGTGCATACTTAGAATCCTGATTCTTGATATACACTTCTACTACATCTCTTGTTGCTACTTCAGAATAATTTTTCACGGTAACGCAAATTTCAGCATCCTGCTCTTTTTCCGGTGCTTTTGCAAATTCTGCCTTTTCCACCTGCACATCCCCATAGCTTAAACCATATCCAAATGGATATAATGGTTCTTCGGTCAGATAACGATAAGTTCTGCCCTTCATAGAATAATCTGTGAAATCTGGCAGTTGATCTAAGGTACGATAGAAGGTAATCGGCAGTTTTCCACTTGGAGAAACTTCGCCAAATAAGATATTTGCCAGTGCTTTTCCACCCTGTGAACCCGGATACCATGCCTGAATGACTGCCTCTGCTTTTTCTTCTGCCTCAGAAAGATTCATGGCACTTCCGGTAAAGTTGCATACAATTACTTTTTTACCGGTTTCTAATACTGCATGCATCAGTCTCTGCTGACTCTTTGGAAATTCAAGATTCTCTTTATCTCCGGACGCATAAGCATTTCCGGTATCTCCCTCTTCTCCCTCAAGTGATTCGTCCAGACCAATACATAGTACAACCACGTCACTATGCTCTGCTACGCTGAGTGCTTCTGCAATTCTGTCATCTTCCTGTGCAAGCGCTTCTTCTTTATCCAGAAATAAATGACTTCCTTTTGCATACATGACTCTTACATCATCGCCGACATAATCCTGAATTCCTTCAAGTGCTGTAATATAACGGGAAGCTGTCCCATGATAATTTCCATCCAGAGAGCTTCTGTTATCTGCATTTGGTCCGATAACACCAATAATCTTAAGTTCTTCTTTTTTGAGCGGTAAGATTCCATTATTCTTAAGAAGAACAATGCTTTCTTCTGCTGCTTTTCTGGAAAGTTCCAGATGTTCTTTGGATTCTACTGCTGTATACGGAATCTTATCAAATTCAGTCTCGTCGAACATTCCAAGCAGAAATCTTGTAGTAAAGAGACGAATTGCAGCCTCTCTTACTTTTTCTTTTGTGGTCAGTCTTTTATTTAATGCTTCTTTTAAACACAGATAAGTACAGCCACAATTTAAGTCACAGCCTTTATTTAATGCCAGTGCTGAAGATTCTACACCGTTTTTGGTTACCATATGGTGTTCATGAAAATCACGGATTGCCCAGCAGTCTGATACATAATGACCTTCAAATTTCCAGTCTTCACGAAGAATATGTTCCATCAGTTCTTCACTTGCACAGCACGGTTCTCCGTTTGTACGGTTGTAAGCTCCCATCACTGCTTCTACATCCGCTTCTTTTACGCAAGCTTCAAAAGCTGGAAGATAGGTTTCATACATATCTTTCTTGTTTGCTTTTGCATCGAAAGAATGACGAAGTGCTTCCGGTCCGGAGTGAACTGCAAAATGTTTTGCACATCCTGCTGTCTTTAAATATTCTCCATCACCCTGCAGTCCTTCGATAAATGGAACTGCAAGTCTGGATGTTAAAGTCGGGTCTTCCCCATAAGTTTCATGTCCTCTTCCCCATCTTGGGTCACGGAAGATATTTACATTTGGAGACCATAAAGTAAGCCCTTTGTAAATGTCTCTGTCTCCATACTTTATAGACTCATTATATTTTGCACGTGCTTCTTCTGAAATAACAGAAGCCTCTGCCTTCATTAAATCTGTATCCCACGCTGCCGCCATTGCGATTGCCTGTGGGAATACGGTTGCTGTACCGGCTCTTGCTACTCCGTGAAGTCCTTCATTCCACCAGTTATATGCAGGAATTCCAAGTCTTTCAATTGCCGGAGCATCAAATTTTAACTGACTTGCCATCTCATCTACTGTCATCTGTGAAACCAGTGCTTCTGCCCGTTCTCTTGCTTTTTTTCTGTCTCTCATCTTTTTCCTCAATTCCTCTCTTTATTTATTAGCAGACTTTAATTACACCTTTTACGATATCTGCTTTATTCTTTACGCAGGAATCCAGTGCATTCTGAATATCATCTAACTCAAAGTAGTCTGTTACGATATCTTTGATATTGATTTTTCCGGAAGCAACTGCATCGATTGCCATCGGATAAATATTTCTGTAACGGAATACAGTTTTAAATGTCAGTTCTTTGTCAAGTGCCATACCGATTGGCAGTGTCATTTCACCGCTTGCACTGTATCCGACAAATACGATAGTTGCGCCTTTATTTGCACCTTTTATTAACTGGGAAGCTGTAATCTGAGAACCTGCGGTTTCGATTCCGAGGTCAAATCCTCTTCCACCTGTCAGTTCCATAATGCGGGCAACCGTATCTTCTTCTTTTCCGTTGATAACTGCTGTTGCTCCAAGTTCCAATGCTTTCTGCAGACGTTTTTCCATAATATCAACTACAATTACATTAGATACACCCATTGCTTTCAAAGAAAGCAGAGTTACAAGACCGATGCATCCTGCACCTGTCACAACTGCTGTCTGTCCAAGATGAGCGCCTCCCTGATTTGCGGCATGCATACCAACTGCTAATGGTTCAATTAATGCACCTTCCATTGTACTTACGTTTTCCGGAAGTTTGAAACAAAGGTCAGCTTCATGTGCAACATACTCCTGGAATACACCATCTACCGGCGGAGTTGCGAAGAATACAACGTCTTTACACAGATTGTATTTACCCTGTTTGCAGAATTCGCATTTTCCACAGGTTTTTCCTGGCTCTAAGGCAACTCTGTCACCAACTTTTAAGTGTTTTACATTTTCGCCAACTTCCACAACAGTACCACCTGCTTCATGTCCCAGTACGAAAGGAGTTTCTACGATGAAATCTCCGATTCTTCCTGATTCATAGTAATGTAAGTCAGAACCACAGATTCCTACATACTCTACTTTTACAAGCACTTCATCACTTTTTGGTGTCGGAACTTCACGTTCCTGAATTTCTACTTTCTGTAAATCTGTCATTACTGCTGTTTTCATTTTCATTTTAACTGCCATTGTCTTGTTCCTCACTTTCTTTTTTTATTTTTCTATTGATAATGTTACTCTGCTACATTCTTTTTCCCCGAGATAAGAAGTGTCTCTTTCCATGTCTTTTGGATAAACAACCAATCTCTCCAATACAAGTCCCGCTTCTCTTGCGGAAACTGTAATTTTATTCAAACCTTTTTTCAAAGCAATCTCTGTACTTCCTGCATGTTCCTGATTCAAAACTGCCTGTTCCCATGGAATGCAGCCTGGTTCTCCACCTTTATAGCCATCCTCTGTAAATGCAACCAGCTTATCCACCTCGCCATTTACAGAAACTCCCATAGAAAGTTTTCCTCCATAAATCAGTGGATTTGCAGGAGAAGTATAAAGTTTTAAGATGCACTCTTTTTCTTCTTCACTAAAGAGTTCATACGTTACAGACGGAGCATTTTCTTTTGAATCAAACGCCGCCGTTACCGGAAATGCCTTAATTCCGCTTTGATATTTTCCAAAGTCGTATAACTCTTTAAATTCTACAGTTTCTTCCTCATATGTTCCTGCATTTTTATCTGCATAATGAATTGCATTGATTACAAACATGCCATGCTCTGCAAGAAATGCTCCTTCTGGAAGTGTACTGGTATCTTTTTTCAATGCCTTCACTAAAACCGGAACAAACTCAGTTTCCGTCTTAATTTCAAAACTGCAGGATACTTCTTCTCCAAGCGGAAGGTTTTCTTCTTTTAAAGAAATTTCAACTTCGTCCTGAAGTGCAGTCTCTCCGGACATTTTGGAAAATTCCAGCCATTCGCATGAAGTTTCATCCTGAGATTCATGTGCAATTCCATCCAATCCGACTTTTCTTGCGCCTTCCTGTATCTTCCATTTTACGCTTCCCTGACCACCGTTAGCAATTTGAATTTTAGCCTTTTTGCTAGAAGAAACTACGAAATCATCAATCACAAGTGTAATTGGGAAATACTGGTTCGTATAATGCTGTGTTTTATCTGCTCTTGTCACGACCAGTCTCGTTTTTTTCGGAAGACGAATTACGTGACGCACCGGATATCTCCAGTCTTCATCATTCCAGTTTGTAAATCCGATATGCGAAGCCAGTTCCATTCCTGCCCATTTTCCATCTTTAAATGCTGCCATCTGAGCTTTTAAGGCTTCATCTTTTTCAATACAAACTTCCACTAACTTGTCATACTCATTTGCAACTGCCTTTCCCTGAGAAGCATATAAGTGGTTTTTTCCAGAATAAAGATGCATTTTTAATAAATTAAAGGATGCTTCTGCTGAGAAATAAATCATGCTGAAGTAAGCATCTCCCATACCACGCTCCTCTAAAGTTTTCCACAGCCTTTCATTCTTTTCTTCGAGTTTTCCACAAAGTTCCAGAAGTTTTTCACATTCCAGATAGTGTGCCGGATGATACACGGTATCGTTTAAAGATTCCGGTTTTCTTAATGCATTAATCTTTAAATATCCCTCTAACACTTCCTGAATTTCTTCTCTTTCTTCTTTTGATGTATAACTTCCAAACATAGATTCAATCCACTGTCTGGTATACTCTTTTGTGCTGTTTGGTGCCAAAGAACCCCATTTTTCAAAGTCATAAGCCAAATCCATAAAGTAATTTAATGGAAATTCCTGGAATTTTACATCCCCGACATTGACAATCCAAAGTTCTCTTACTCCGTATTCATAAGCCTCTGTCATTTGTTCCCAGATTTTAGAAAGTTCGGTAGAAGAAACCCACTCATAAGAAACAGGATCCCCATGATAATCCAGATGGAAATACATTCCAAATCCGCCTTTATGATTTCTCTCAAATGCTTCCGGAAGTGCTCTCATATTGCCCCAGTTGTCTTCGCAAAGCAGTAAGGTTACGTCCTCAAGTTCTTCAAATCCACGCAGTCCTTCTTCGCTTCCGCCACCAAAGTAATAATCTTCTACTTCTTTATAAACTGCAAATAACTGCGGTACTTTCTTTCCGTCTGTTTCCAGATGTTCATGAATCATCTCACGCTGTTTTGTAATAATTTCTTTTAACAGACGGACATTATCGGAAATCAGAGAATCCTCGCCCAACATTTTACTGTCGTTTTCTCCTCTCATTCCAACTGTTGGAAATACATTGTGACCGATGCTTCTCTTTACTCCATCTTCCCAGAATCTTAAGATACCTTCTTTATTTGTCACATAACTCCAGGCATCTCCATACGGACTTTCCGGACCTCTTACTTTGCTGTATTCTGCCCCGGAGCGCATACACGGTTCATGATGAGACATTCCAATGTAAATTCCATATTCGTCTGCCAGTTTCATAGATTCTAAATCCGGACCGTCTAACATAAAGTTTTCTGCCCACATTGCCGGCCACAGATAATTTCCCTTCATACGAAGCAGATACTCAAAAATGTGATCATACATCTGTGCATTAAAACTTCCAAAATGAGAAGTCGCCCATGTTCCACAGCAAGGCCATTCATCATTGATAAAAAATCCTCTGTATTTTACAGATGGTTCTTTTGATACAAAAGAATCCTCTTCTTTTAAGACAAAAGAGTCCTGTTTCACGTATTGGCAGTCTCCCCAGTCAACCATTGCTGTCACACCTAACAACTCTGACAGATGGAACAATCCATAAATCGTTCCGAGTTTATCACTACCATAAATTACAAGTGCGCTTTCAATTCCTTCTACCGGATTTTCTGCCACAATAAACGCATAAGATTCCCGTTTTCCTTCTACCTGTCCAAGTTTTGAAATTTTACTGCACAGTATTTCTGCTAATTCTCCGCTTCCTGCGGTCACTGCGATCACTGCCTGTTTTGCCGTTACAACTGTTTCACAGATTTCAGGACAAAATGAGAGTGTTCCCTCCACATCTTTTGCTACTTTGCCCGCTACCTTTTTCACACCGGTTCCACATTCTTCTGGAATTACAAAATAAAGTCCATTGTCCTTTGAAATTTCTAATGTAGCCATACATCCTCCTGCCAGATTTGTCTCTGTGTTTTTTTGTTCTAAAAAGAACCCGACAGCTTACGCTGCCAGATTCTTTCCTCTGGTTACTGCTTATTTTAATTATTTAAGAAGATCTTTTGTATCCTGATAGATTTCGTTTGCTTCATCTACGTATTTCTGGCTGCCTTTGTCTTCACAGTCTTTTACGTAAGCATCCCAATCTTTATCAAGGTCACGTTTACCAGTGATGAATTCCAGAGCCGCTGTATTTACATAATCCATAAGAGGAGTCTTAACTAAGTTCATTTCTTCTTTCTGCATTTCATCCGCAAGAATTGGTGGTTTTAACTGGATATCTTCTTTGCTTGCGTTTACTCTTTCATTCCATTCTTTTTCTCCATCAGAGAATTTAGAATACTGAAGTTTCTGAGAACCGCCGTAAGCGAATACACCATTACCAAATCCATAGTCTACGTTTAACTGTTTTTCTGCACCTGGGTTAATACCATTGTAGTAAATATCAGAGTTTAATACAATGTTTCCGTCGTCATCTTTTGTATAAGTTTCGCCTTCAACACCCCACAGACATAAGGTCTGTCCTTCGTCTGAATACCATAACCAGTCAATGAAACGAAGCATTTTAATAAATCCTTCTTCACCAAGTTCGTCTAATGCGTTCTGAGTAATCATGATACCATTTTCAAGACGACCAGCTGCGCTGGAAACTTTTAACTGTCCTGCTGAACCTGCCGGAGGAGTCAGGAAGTATAAGTCTGCACCGTCCACCTGCATCTTACCGTTCTGAATATCAGAATAAATCTGATAGTTCATATTTAAGACATAGGAATCTCCACGGAAGAATTTTGCCTGCGCCTGTGTAGTATCCTGTGTAAATGTTTCAGGGTCAATTAAACCGTCTTCATACATTTTGTGGAACATTGTCAGGTATTCTTTGTATTCGTCTGTTGTATCAGCGAAGTAGAATTCCCCTTTGTCGAAGTCAAATTTTGTACCGTCTTTTAATCCCCAGTCACCACCATCAGTGGAGTAGCCACCTGTTACATTGTAAACGGTTGCAGCGATATTCATTGTACTTCCGAATCCAAATCCGTCAGACCATACATAGTCCGCCTTTGTATATTCTTTTACTTTCTTTAATGCTTCATAGAAATCATCCCATGTCCATGAACTTTCATTTGAAAGGTCTACACCGGCTGCTTCAAATACGTCTTTACGAATTGCAAGAGAGTAACCACCTGCGGTTGTCTCCCACATACCCGGCAGACGATAATATTTACCGTTGGATGCCAGAATCTGCTGTAAGTCGTCTTCCATGCCCCATTCTTTTACGCATTTCTGATAGTTCGGCATGTACTGAACCCAGTCACTGATTGGAACAATCTGACCGCTGTCTTCGTAAGCAGTAGAATCATAAGTTTTTGGAATGATGTAAGGAGCACTACCACTGTTTACAGAAGCAGAAACTTTATCATTGTAGTCTGTTCTTGCAACGATTGTCAGGTCAAATGTTATATTTGTTTTTTCTTCGATTGCTTTCCAAAGTAACCAGTCCTTATTATAAGGATAGTTTTCATGGTCTGAGTACATCATGGAGTATTTTACTGCTTCGTCTGAATGGAAGGTTTCATCTTCTCCATAAGTGTAATCAAGGTCTTTGTCTGCATCTTCTGCTGAAAGAGTCGGTCCGTCTTTGCTGTCTGATGATTTGCTGCCGCCACAGCCTGCTAATGTAGTGCCAGCCATAGCTAACACAAGTGTCATTGCTACGAGTTTCTTTTTCATAATTACCTCCTTAGGTTATGATTTTTTAACACACTTTATCATGTGCAGTTCACATAATTTAAAATATCAGCCTTTTACAGCTCCGATTGTCATACCCTGTACGAAGTATTTCTGTACGAATGGATAAACACAGATAATCGGGATTGATGTTAGTACCATGGTTGCGGATTTCAAAGTTGCCTGTACGCTGCTGGCATCGGAAGAACCGATTTCAGTGTTATTTGCGCCCTCTACTAACTGTCTTACATACAGAGCAACCGGCCATTTGTCTTTTGAATCTAAGTACAGCATTGGTGTGAACCATTCATTCCACATGGTTACCATATAGAACAGACACATGGTTGCAATGATTGGTTTGGATAACGGAATAATGATTTTTAAGAAAATCTGATAAGTGTTCATTCCGTCGATTGCTGCTGCTTCTTCGAGTTCTTCTGGAAGCCCTGCGAAGAAAGATTTCATAACCAGTAAGTTGAATGTACTGATTGCATTTGGAAGGATGATTGACCACATACTATCCTGAAGACCTAACCACTGTGTGATTACGATGTAGTTTGGAATCATACCACCCGCAAAATACATGGTGAATACAACTAACGGTGTAATTACTTTATTTAATCTTAATCTTGGTTTAGACAGCGGATAAGCAATCAGAGCTGTACATGCTACAGAGATAAATGTTCCGACTACTGTGTAAAAGATTGTATTTCCATAGTAACGGAAGAACTGATTATCTCTTAAAATATATTTGTAAGTGTTTACGTTAAATCCGATTGGATAAAAAGTAACTTTTCCGGCACTTGCTGCAGCGTCACTACTGAATGACTGTGCTACAAGATAAACAAAAGGATACAGGGTAATAAAGATGACCAAAATCATAATAATCGTATTAATGACCTGAAAGGCACGATATCCTTTTGTTGGTTTCATATTGTTCATTTTCTTCCTGTACTCCTTTCTACCATAATGATGTTTCTGTAAATTTCTTAGATAAGAAGTTTGCAGATGTAACAAGAATCAGACCAATTACACCTTCAAACAGACCAACTGCTGCAGCGTAACTGAAGTTACCACCTGTAATACCCATTCTGTATACCAAAGTTCCGATGATGTCGGCTCTCTGCTGATTCAGTGGGTTGTATAATAACAAGATTTTCTGCATGTTGCTTGATGTTACGATACCACCGATATCCATGATTAACAGGGTCATGATTGTTGGCATGATACCCGGAATTGTTACATGAATCACCTGCTGGAATCTTCCTGCACCATCCATAGATGCTGCTTCATATAACTCTGTGTTAATACCTGTCATTGCTGCCAGATAAAGGATTGTTCCCCATCCTAATGCCTGCCATACACCAGATGCAATGTAAACGAAATCGAACCAACCTGGCTCAGACATAAATGCAATCTTATCAGCTCCGAACATATGAATCAGTTTATTGACTGGTCCTTCTGCTGCTAACAGTTCTTTTACCATACCACAGACAACTACCAGTGAGATAAAGTGTGGCAGATAAGAAATTGTCTGCACGGATTTTTTCCACATTTTCTTTCTGATTTCATTCAGAAGAAGTGCAAAGATTAAAGTAACCGGGAAACGCACTAATAAATATCCGATACTTAATCTCAGTGTGTTCCAAAATGCCTGCCAGAACTGAGGGTCTTTGATAAACTGTTCAAAGTACCGAAATCCTACCCAATATTCACCAAGGATATTCGGACCTCCCTTATAGCGTCTGAAAGCAATGATATTTCCGACTACCGGTACATACTTAAAAATAATGTAATATAAAAGAGGGATAATCATTAAAGAATATAATCTCCACTCTTTTTTAATATGTCTCAGCAGTGAATGTTCTTTTGTATTAACTGCTATCTGACCCGACTGCGGAACCTGTACATTGTCTTTCTGTTTTTTCATTTCGTTGCTCCTCCCTTTCAACTAAACTTTCTTGTGTTCCACTTGATAAACCAATTATATCGTACGGTTAGCGCTTATGCATTTCTTTTTTTGCCATTATTTTAGCAACATGTGCATAATACTTGTATGTTTTTATGCATTTTCCCATTTGGCTAGTCACATCTTGCTCAAAAGTGCCCAATTTTTGCTATTTCTTCTGGCTATTTTCTATATCTTTCCTCATAAATTGCTCACATCTTGCGAATTAACACCTTAATAAAAACAAGGACTGCCTGTTTTTCCCATGCAGTCCCTGTCTTATTTTTTATGCTTCGCAAAAACAGATACTCGTAAAGTTAAAGTTGCTTCCCGGAAGGAATACCAGACTTACATCGTTAACTCCGTAAATCGGTTCTATCTCAAAGCTCTGTTTCGTCTTTGTTCCCATAAATTCAACCATTCTCTGTTCTTCAACTCCATCTTTGGCAAATTTCAGAATAATCGTATTCTTTTCAAGCGGAGTACTTCCACAAATTACAAGACTCTTTGTTCCTTTTTCGCCAAAATCCATCTGCTCAAAACGAATGGTAACGTTATTTCCAATCTGATGAATTTCTTCTCCTGCACGTTCAAAGCTGTCTCCGTAAATCTTGTCACATTCTCCTGCCACAAGTATCTGCCATGCACGATTATAGCGTTTAAACCAGAATCCTTTGATATGAACCTTCTCACGAAGTACAAAGCAGATTTCGCTGATTCCACGCAATCTCTTATTCAAATGGAAAGTTTCTAACTGATAAACATTCCACATTTTTGGCTTTTGATAGATAAATTTGCCAAGCAGACTGCCTCCTTCATCCGGCATGCCTTCATAAATTTCAATTTCATAAGGGTCATCGGTCAGTGCAAAAACCGGAACGGTAATTTCGTCAGAACCATACACGCCAAAGTCAATATTTCTAAATCCAACCTGACTTTCTCCATCTCTTGCAGTCGCCACTCCATGTTCATTCCCGTTTCCGATTTCACCTTTGCTGTAGTTATACAGACCGGCACTTACAAATTCATAAGGGTCGGTAAAGGCTTTTCCAAGTCCTGTAATAATAAATTCCAGGGAAGAAATAATACAGATATGGTCTGTTCCGCTCTTTGACATACAGCGAAGTCTGAAATTCCCATCACTCTTTGCGGTTACTTTTACGCGACCGTACCCGATTTCTTCAATTGTTGCAATCTTTAACGGAATCCCCGCATCATCTACAATACTCCAGATTAATTCTTTATCTTTTGCATTTGCCGGACTAAAATGTGCTTTTACGATCGTTTCCTGATTTTCTTCATGCAGATGCAGACCATTTTCGCTTTCCAGATAAATGTTTCTCACTTCCACATCCTCTGTTTTTTCCGGTTCTGCTTTTCTTACTCCTTCATAAGCAAGCAGACTGATTCCTTCTCTTACTTTTGCTTCTTTTACCGGAATGACCAGTTCTTTTGTTTTCATTCCTGCACTGCTGACACGGATTTTTAAATCTCCTGCTTTGTCTTTTGTCTTAAATACTGCTAAGAGTTTTCCGCTGAATAACCTTCGACTTCCGGAAGTATACTGCTCGGTATCGGTACTGTCTCCATTATCTGTTCCAACTAAGACTCCGGCGCCTTCCGCTTCAATCCAGACACGGTTGTTTGCATTTTGAACCGGATATCCGTCTTTATCTCTCATTGAAATTTCTACAAATAATAAATCTTCACCGTCTGCAAGCAGTTCACTTTCGGATGCGTTTAAGCAGATTTTTTCCGCATCTTTAAACGAATGTTGAACATCTTCTGCGATTTCATTTCCTTCTTCGTCACAGGCAACCGCACGCAGTTCGCCCTCTTCATAAGGAATCTGCCAGTGTCCGGCAAGCTGTTTTCCACTCTTTGCATCTAATGTACAGATTCCCTGACTCTTGCCATTAAAAATCAATTCCACAACCGGCGCATTGGAGCAGACTCTTACATCAATAAACTGTCCGTCATTAAAATCCCAGTATGGGAAAATATGCACAAATGGTTCTTTTCTATAATCGACCCATCCCGCCTTATATAAATAGAAAGAATCCTTAAAAAATCCGGCTGTATCAATCTGTCCAAAATAAGAATTTTTTGTGTGATACGGAGTCGGCTCTCCGATATAGTCAAATCCGGTCCAAATAAACTGTCCACAGGAATACGGATGTTCTGCTTCTGCCTGAATACATGCTTCAACCGATTTTGCACCCCAGCTTGTTGTGGAATTTCCAAGAGCAGAACACTGCTCATCTTCATCTGTCAGTACAGACTGGCGGTATGGGAAATGATAGATTCCACGGCTCTGTACAATCGAAGCAGTCTCACTTCCATAAATGACCCATTCCGGATGATTTTTATGGTGGTCTGCATAATATTTCTCTCCATAGTTATATCCGGCATTTTTTACGATATCCGCACATTTCTGTGCATTTTCCCACGGCATATAGTTCGAACCAATCGTCACTTCGGCATTGTTTCTCGGGTCGTATTTTCGTACTTCTTCTATTAAAATACGAGTCCAGTACTGTCCCTTATCACCGACATGGGTATCATAAATTTCGTTTCCGATACTCCACATCATCAGACTTGGATGATTTCTGTCACGTTTCACCCAGTTTTTGACATCTCTTTCATACCATTCAGGGAAAAATCTTGCATAATCATACGGATTCTTAGAAGATTCCCACATATCAAAAGCTTCTGTCACAATCAAAAGTCCCATCTCATCTGCCAGTTCCATGACTTCCGGTGCCGGCATATTGTGAGAAAGACGGACTGCATTGGTTCCCATCTCTTTTAAGAGTTCAAATTTTCTTCTCATTGCCTTTTTATGAAAAGCAGTTCCAAGACATCCCAGGTCATGATGGTCACAGACACCGTTTAATTTTACTTTTCTTCCATTTAATAAAAATCCCTGATTTGGATTCAATTCCATCGTACGGAAACCGACATTCTGCACTTCCTGCTCAATTAATTCTGTTCCCTTATATAAAGAAACGATTAAATCATAATAATCCGGATGTGCTACATCCCAGATATCCGGGTGGTTCACTTTTGCCTTTAAATGATGCACATAAACGCCGTCTTCTTTTGTTATGGTCTCTTCCCCGGCAAGTTTCTGAATCGTTTCTGAATTTTTTGCTTTTAATTCATAAACCACCTGCAGTTCGCTTGCTGCTTCAACCTCGGCATCAATCTCTACCTGCCATACATTTTCATCTTCTTTTTTGGCTGAAAAATAAATTCCATCTGATACAAAATGTTCCAAAGGAAGCCTTTTTAACCATACATTACGATAAATTCCGGCTCCGGTATACCAACGGCTGTTTGGAGTCTGAAAAGTAATCGATACAAAGATTTCATTCTCGCCGTCTTTTAACAGATCCGTAACGTCCACTTCAAATGTTGTGTATCCGTATTTCCATTCCCCTGCCTGTACTCCATTTACATAGATACGGCTGTCCATGTAAATTCCATCAAATCGAAGTACAACCAGTCCTTTTTCCTCTTTTGTCCAATTGAACTTTTTATGATACCAGCCCATTCCGTCTTCGTATAAATTTTCCACCTGGGAAATCATCCAGTCATGCGGGATTCCTACTGCATAAAAATCCTGCATTTTTTTCTGTACCTGTTCTAAGCTTGTCTCAAGGGGCTGTTTACAAAACTCCCATCCATCATTAAATAATCGTTTCATCTTCCGCTCCTGTTCCTTTACTTTTTTCTGTCCGATTTAGGTTTGATTCTCTACTTTATTATTTCTATCTCAAACGGAGCTGTCAAAAGTCCCTCTTTATTTTTTAACAGACCATCAAGTGGGGAATCCTTCCATGCATAACGCACTTTTTTAATTTCTTCTCCAAATACTTTTACTTTCGTATCTTCAATTTCCGCTTTTGCCGGATAAAATACTCCATCTGCTTTTGCAGTTTCAAATTCATTTACGCTGTCTCCGCAGGCAATTTCCAGTGGCTGACCATCCTGTGTATCAAAAATAAATTCTACGCCATCTGCTGTTTTCTCATAAGAAATCAGCTTTGGTCCTTCACTGATAATCTCTTCTTTGTACATCACTTTTCTTGCTGCAAGATAAGCACGGTGTGCCACACCTTTTTTATTAAGTGGATGCAAATCATTGTATTCTCCCAAATCTAAGTTTACAGTAACTGCCACATCTGGAAGTTTTGCTGCATTTTTCTGGGCTTCACGAATGACTGCCCATGCGCCATCTCCACGGTTATCCATTCCACAAGCCGGAAGCTGAATCACAATAAACGGCAGTTCTTCCTGTTTCCAATGTGCTCTCCAGTTCAAAATCATCTTCTGAATCAAATCTTCATAACTTTCCGGATACCACTCATTGGATTCTCCCTGATACCACAGCACTCCTTTTACGGTCATGTTGGTACACGGTGCAACCATTCCCTGATACATTCCGGTTGGCTGTCTTGTAATAAAGGTAAGTATCGGAGCCTGTTCGCTGACTACACGCACCTGATAGTCCCATGTTCCACGAAGGCTGATTTTTTCTCCTGATTCAAAACATACATCACAAGGTTTATCCGGAGTGATACGACCTTTTCCATCACGACACTCCAGACGGATAAAGATTTCATTTTCTCCTGCCTTTAAAAGTCCCTCCGGTACCGGATAAATTCTTGGCGGAAAACAATAACCGGTTTCTCCCACCTTTTCTCCGTTGATAAAGATACGGTCACTATCCACAAGCGTTCCCATTTTTAAAATTGCAGATTTTCCTGCCAGTTCTTTTGGCACTTCAAAAGTTCTCTTTAAATGTAGTAATCCACTGAAGTTTTCAAGTCCCTGTTTATCAAACCAGCCCGGAACTTCCAAGATGTTCCACGGTGCATCCTCTGTCTCTGCCTCTTTCTTTGAAAGCAGTTCATGCCATGCATTTTCTTTTTTATCCTGTGCACTGAGCAGATTTTCAATATATCCGTCTTGTGCAAAACGCTCTTTTACTTCTAAAAACTCCGGGTAATCTGCCAAGGCTTCTTCACTCATCCATGCTTCTACCGGAGTTCCCCCTTTGCTGATGTTGATAATTCCGACCGGAACCTGCTCTTTTTTCTGAATCATATCTCCAAAGAAATATCCCAGTGCAGTTGTCTCTTCTAGTGGCATTCCCACACATTCATTCCAGCCTGCTTCTTTATGTTCTTTTAATGCCCCTGTAAACACCGGACATTCTTCCACTTTATACTGGTGTACCATTGCATTTCCCGGTTCATCCGGAAACATTTCACGCACTCTTGTAATCGGAAGTTCCATGTTAGACTGTCCAGAGCAGACAAATACATCTCCCACATAAACCTCTTTTACGACTGTCTCCTGTCCATCTTCACTTTTTATGCTCAACACATAAGGACCACCTGTTTTTTCACAGGAAATTTCTGTCTCAAATGTTCCTTCCGCATCACATTTGGTTCTGTAAACTTTCTCCTGAAATGTAACCTCAAGCTCTGCCTGTGGTTTGTACCATCCCCAAATTCTTGTTTTTTCTCCACGCTGTAATACACAGCCTTCCTGCAGAAGTTTTGGAAGTTTAATTGACTGACTCATAACGGTCTCCTTTTTTTCTATTCTATTCTGAATTTACTCGTTTCTTTATTTTACCCTTATCATAAAGGATTCCCTGTAAAAATTCTCCCTTAATGTTGCCGAGTGTTTCCCGATTCTTGCTTTCTTTTTATACAACAAAAATAAGAACCCCGAAAATGGGATTCTTATTTTTTCCTGCACATCTCATCGGTACTGCTTTTTCCACGATACTCCGATGGTGAACATCCTTTTATTGATTTAAAGGTACGGTTAAATGCACTAATCGAAGAAAATCCGGAGCTCATTGCGATTTCCGTCACACTTTCTCCGGTCGTACTAAGCAATTCCTCTGCCTTTGAAATCCGCTTCTGATTCAGATATTCATAGAATGTCATATTCATACACTGCTTAAAAATCCTTGTAAAATGGAACTTGGAAAATCCACTGAATTCTGCCACCTCTTCCAAAGAAAGAGCTTCCTGATAGTGCTGATTAATATAATTACAGGCACTCATAATCGTTTCCATATATTCCTTTTTCTTTTCCGGATTATTTTCTGTGCGCAAAACCTGATTTTTATTCTTTCGACCTCCGCTTATAACATTTCGTCCGATATGTACAAATATTTCAATTAATTTTGCGTAAATGACTGCATTAAAAAATGTCTTTTCCTCATCATACTCCACAATAATGGAATCCATCTGACGTTTTACAAAACTGTATAATCTCTGCGTGTCTTCTTCCTCTGATAAATACAGCACAGGCGGAAGCACATTTAACAGCGTTTCCATTTCTTTTAGAGAATATAATAAGTAGTCACTGAATTGTAAGATAATACGTTCCCCAGTTGGCGGTGCTTCCAATCCATGCAGTACACCCGGGTTGATAATTAAGATATCTCCTTCATTTAAACAATACTTTTTACTTCCGACAATCACGTTATATCCTTCATGAATCGGCATAATGATTTCAATCGCAGTATGCCAGTGCTCCGGGTAATCCTCGTAGTCTACATTATGAAACATTCTAAGTCCTAATGGATTACCATAGTTGATTGTCTCGTGTGTTCCCTCTAAGATTTCTATCATCCTTCGTATCCACCATCCCTATCTCATCTTTATAGATTTTGTTATCAGGTTCTCTATAACTAGTATACTAGCATGGTAGTTTTGGAAATTCAAGGTACTTTTTTCATTTTGCACGCAAAAATAGAGACTGTAGAACTTCTCCACAGACTCCATCCATTTTACCAATTCCAATATTCATTTCCCTGTGCAACAACAAACTTTCCTAACCAATCAGCAAATGAATAGGGAAATCTCTTATCTTCTGGAAAAGGATATAGTAGATATTCTTTTCCATCCGAAACTTTTGTATCCAAAAAAATTTCTCCAATATCTTCAAGAAGTAAAATTGGAAGCAAGTCCTTCGTATCTTCACTTTGAAATAAAATACTCTGATGTAAATTTTCTCTATGTACAAACGCTTCTTGCAAAGAATAAATTGTACAAATAGTTGATGCTTTACAAGTTAAGCTTTCATAGAGCTGAGCCCCATTAGAGCATTTCAAAAAGGCAATATACGATTCTGGCAGTTTTATATTTGGATACTTTTGGTGAATTTTTTGCAATTCCTCTAACTCAATAGGGGCATTAAATTTACATACCACCTTATCAATTGTTCCATCTTCCAACCATCGATAAATACATTTTTGTTCCTGCATTTGTAATTTTAAATTTTCAATAATTTTTTGTATTTTCTCTAAATCTTCCATTTCATGCTTTTCAATTTTAATTATATATTTTTTCAAATAGAAAATAGAGACTGTAGAATTTTTCCACAGCCTCCATCCATAGCCTATTCAATTTTTAATCTTTCATTCTTAATCTTCATCAGAGAAATCCGGTTCAATCAGACCATACGTGTTTCCTTTTCTCTTATACACAACATTAACCTCTTCTGTCTCTGCATTTAAGAATACAAAGAAATTGTGTCCAAGTAATTCCATCTGTACGCATGCATCTTCCGGATACATTGGTTTAAATCCAAATTTTTTGGTACGAATGATTTTAATTTCGTTTGTATCATCTTCGTAGTCTTTTTCAATAAATTCCGGCTGGAATGTTTCCACGTTCTGTTTCTTGTTAATAATTTTTGTTTTGTATTTTCTTAACTGTCTTTCAATGATTTCTTCTACCAGGTCAATGGAAACATACATATCATTGCTTACCTGCTCAGAACGAATGATATTACCTTTTACTGGAATCGTTACTTCAATTTTCTGACGTTCTTTTTCTACACTTAATGTTACAATAATTTCTGTATCCGCTGTAAAATATCGTTCCAGTTTTCCTAACTTATCTTCGACTGCTGTTCTAAGTCCGTCCGTAATATCAATGTTTCTTCCGCTTATAATAAATTTCATGCTGTCCAACCCCTTTAACGTGTATTTTACAGGTGTTTTACTTTCGTTCCTGTAATGTAAATTTATTATATCAATATTCAGTCAATTATTCAACAGTTTTTAGAAAATTTTAACTATTTTATCTTTTTTGTATACATCATTATTATGTAAACACAGTTGCAGTCTGATTGCAGCTGTGTTAAATCTTCTTTATTGATTATTTTTATTGTTATTCAAATTATTGTTATCATTATTATTGTTGTTCCCGTCTTCTGTCAAATCATTGATACCGTCTTTTAATCCTTCACCGATATCTTCCACGCCATCACCGATGTCTTCTCCAATATCTCCGATGACACCGTCCCCATTATTATTCCTATCATTATTATTTCTATCATTATTCATTGTATCATCTTTCGTCGTACCATTATCATTTGTCGTACTATCATTTACTGTATCATTTTGATTTCCGCCTGTCGCATCATTCATGTTATTTCCACATGCGGTCATAACAACCATCATTCCTGCAAGCAGTAAAGTAAATACATATTTTTTCATCGATTTCTTCTCCTTTTCCTGTTGAAAATAATTTTCCTGCTTATAATATGCGACAAAAACCGGATTTTTATGTTTTCAGATAACAAAAAAATGCCAGGAAAAATTTCCCAGCATTTTTTTATCCATACGCTTTTTTATTTTCAAACAGATTTTCTATTCTGTCAGCCGATAACATCGCTCATGTCATACATTCCAGCACCTTTTCCTTTGAGGAATTTTGCTGCTTCTACTGCACCTTTTCCAAATACAGCTTTTGAATATGCAGTGTGTTTGAACTCAATTACTTCGTCCGGACCGCAGAATAATACTTCGTGTTCTCCTACGATTGTTCCGCCACGAACTGCGGAAATTCCGAGTTCTTTTTTATCTCGTTTCTGTCTTACCTGACTTCTGTCATAGATGTATTCGTACTGATTGTCCATTGCTTCATTGATGCTGTCAGCCAGTGCAAGTGCTGTACCGCTTGGTGCATCCAATTTCTGATTGTGATGTTTTTCTACGATTTCTACATCAAATCCTGCTGCTGCAAGCACTTTTGAAGCATCCTGAAGTAATTTTAAAAGTGTGTTGATTCCAAGAGACATATTTGCAGAACGAAGTACTGCTGTTTCTTTTGCAGTTTCTTTTGTTTTTGCAAGTTGTTCCTCAGAAAGACCTGTTGTACAAAGTACTAATGGAAGTTTCTTTTTCGCACAATATTCCAATACTTTGTCTGTCGCTTTCGCAGATGAAAAATCAATCATTGCATCCGCTTCCACATCACATGCATCAATATCTGTAAACACCGGATATCCATTGTCTCTGTTATCTACAATATCAATTCCTGCTACGATTTCTGCATCTGCATCTTTTTCTACAAGACCACTGATTACCTGTCCCATGTGACCGTTACAGCCACTCATAATAATTCTTACCATCTTTCGTTCCTCTTTTTCCTGTATTCTCATGCTACTACAGCAAATATTAAGTAATCCACTTATTGTTTTGCCTTAATTTTCGCTGTATTACTTGATAATTTCGAGTGATACCACTCGGTCTGCTGCTTCTTTTAATTTCGGAGTTACAACATTTCCTGTCAAAATCATTTCCATCTCCTCATCTTTTGCCTGTATCAGGTTGACGACATCATCATCTGAAATGATTCCGAACTCCACAGCACCTAATACTTCATCAAGAATCAGCATGTCACATTCCTGTGTCACAAGAACTTTTTTCGCATAATTCAGCCCGTTACGGATATTGAAGTTCTCTTCCTGACGCTCTTCTTCGGTCAGATCCTCATAACACTTGTTCTTTTTTTCAAATCGGAACAATTTTACATTCGGTTCAAGAACCGAAAGATAATCCACCTCGGAAGTCGCTCTGCCTTTCAAAAACTGGATTACAATCGCCGTTTTACCATGACCGATTGCTCGAATTGCCTGCCCAATTGCCACACTTGTTTTGCCTTTTCCCGGGCCACAATATACCTGGACAATTCCTTTGTTTTCCATATTTACACCTCTTACAGATTCGATATAGACCTTTTTCCTCTGTTTCTTGCGTTTTCCACATGCTGTGTATATCTTACTACACCTGACCAAAGATTGCAATCCAAATTCCTGTCCGGCAAAACTTCTCTGTTTTTATCCGTTCAGCAGGTCTGTATCTCCATAATTTTCTCCGTACTCCAGTTTACTGACAGAAACTTCATACGCAGTTCGCTTTTCTGTCTCGGTTTCACTTAATTTCTTTATATATTCCCTGCTCTGGATTCTTCCCCAGATATGGAGACGTCCTCCAACTTCAAATGAACGGGCAAAATTTGCATTTCTTCCCCAACAGATACAGGGAATATAATCCGATTTTCCATAAGGACGGTTCACTGCCAGAAGCACATCCGCAATCTCTCTTCCAAGCGGAGTCATTCTGTGAACCGGCGGCTTACATATGTAACCGTTCAATTCAATCAGATTCGTCTCTACTGAATCATCTTCTTCCTCTACAAAGGTAAGTTCTCTGACAAATACCGACAACACCAGCCGGTTCTTCTTTTCTTCATGTCTGTTATAGGACCGAAACTGTCCCTGCACCTGTATATATTCACCTAAGTAACTTTGCGTAACATCCACCAGTCTTTCTGAGACCATAAGCGGAATTCTGTCCTCCGAACCACTTAAGCGTTTCACCAAAATGTCTACCATGTAAAAGCCCTCCCCATATACTTCGTGGCTCTTTACAAACTCTGATGCAACTACGCCCACCATTGATACCTGATTGTTTTCAATAATTTTATCTGCCATGAATCACTTTCCCCTTCCTCTTTTTGGTATTTTATCTTTATTAATCTATTCATGAGAGTGGGGATTTATTCCTGTTTTTTTATTTTTTTTTGAAAAAATTTTTGAAAACTAAATTTTTTCTTTGTATTTACGGCTAATTGTGATAGAATGGCTTGTGATTAAAAATGTTTTTTACGGTTTCTAATGTGCCATTTACTATTTTATATAGGTACATTCTATTTGGAAAAGAGGTTATTATGAAAACAAAAAGAGAAGATATCAGAAATGTAGCAATTATTGCCCACGTTGACCACGGTAAAACCACCCTTGTTGACCAGCTCTTAAAACAGAGTGGTGTATTCCGTGAAAACCAGGAAGTGCAGGAACGTGTCATGGACTCCAATGACATCGAAAGAGAACGTGGAATCACAATTCTTTCTAAAAATACTGCTGTTTACTACAAAGATACAAAAATTAATATTATCGATACCCCAGGACATGCAGATTTCGGTGGCGAAGTAGAGCGAGTTTTAAAAATGGTAGACGGTGTTATCCTGTTAGTTGACGCCTTTGAAGGTGCAATGCCTCAGACAAAGTTCGTTTTGAAAAAAGCCCTTGAACTGGATTTACATGTTATTGTCTGTATCAACAAAATCGACCGTCCGGAAGCAAGACCAAACGAAGTTATCGATGAAGTCTTAGAACTTTTAATGGACTTAGATGCATCAGACGAACAGCTTGACTGTCCATTTTTATATGCATCTGCAAAAGCAGGACACGCTGTACTTGACCTTGCTGACACTCCTGAAAATATGGAACCACTCTTTGAAACTATCTTAAAATATATTCCGGCTCCGGAAGGTGACCCTGAAGAAGGAACTCAGGTACTGATTAGTACCATCGATTACAACGAATATGTCGGACGTATCGGTGTCGGAAAAGTAGAAAACGGAACAATCCGTGTCAATCAGGACGTTTTACTTTTAAACCATCATGATCCTGATAAGAAAAAACGCGTAAAAATCAGCAAACTTTACGAATTTGACGGACTTGGCAAAAAAGAAGTAACAGAAGCCGGCTTTGGTTCTATTGTTGCAATCTCCGGTATTGCAGATATTCATATCGGTGATACCTTATGTTCTCCGGAAAATCCGGTGGCAATTCCATTCCAGAAGATTTCCGAGCCGACAATTTCCATGAACTTCATTGTAAATGACAGCCCGCTTGCCGGACAGGAAGGCAAATTCGTCACTTCCCGTCATTTAAAAGAACGTCTCTTAAGAGAATTAAATACAGACGTCAGCTTACGTGTAGAAGAAACAGAAAGCACAGACTGCTTTAAAGTTTCCGGACGTGGAGAACTTCATCTGTCTGTTTTAATCGAAAACATGCGTCGTGAAGGCTATGAGTTTGCAGTCAGCAAAGCAGAAGTTATTTATCACGAAGATGAACGCGGTAAAAAACTCGAACCAATCGAAATCGCATACATTGATGTTCCGGAAGAATTTTCCGGTACTGTTATCAACCGTTTAAATGAAAGAAAAGGTGAACTGCAGGGCATGAGTCCGGCAAGTGACGGAACCGTCCGTCTGGAATATCACATTCCATCCCGCGGATTAATCGGTTTCCGTGGAGAATTTATGACCTCCACAAAAGGTACCGGCATCATCAATACTGCTTTTGATGGCTATGCACCATACAAAGGTGATATGAACTACAGAAAACAGGGTTCCTTAATCGCATTTGAATCCGGTGAAGCTGTTACTTACGGACTCTTCTCCGCACAGGACCGTGGTACTTTATTTATCGGACCTGGTGAAAAAGTATATAGTGGAATGGTTATCGGACAGAGTGGAAAATCAGAAGATATTGAGTTAAATGTCTGCAAGACCAAACATCTGACCAACACCCGTTCTTCTTCTGCCGATGATGCCTTAAAACTGACTCCGCCGAGAGTGTTAAGTCTTGAACAGGCTCTCGAATTCATTGATACCGATGAGCTGCTTGAAGTCACTCCAGAGTCCCTGCGTATCCGTAAAAAAATTCTGGATTCCAGACTCCGTAAACGTGACAATATGAAAAAATAGTAAAATCGGAGCATTAAATATCGAATAAAACTCCCAAAAAAGAGAACATTACCGACTGGAAATGTTCTCTTTTTTTTACTTTTTTGATACAGGTCAAGCGGATATTCGCAATCCGCTTCGCTACTTGCTCATAACCAAATAGCTGCTACGCAGCTTATCAGAAGGGGCTTGCCCCCTCCTGATACAAGCAAGTCCCCACCCCTGCTTATTGCTTTTTGCAATTGAAGCAGGGGACTTCCTTGATTTGGTTAAATTTTTAACATTTTTCAGAAAATTTCGATTATTTTTTAACAATTCTTGCAATCACTTCGTTACTATGCTAAAATAATTTCATAAACAAATGGTTTTTATATGCAAAGCAACCAATTTTATTTTAGGAGGTCTCTGAATGGCAAAAAAAGTCGAATCCAAAGTACCTGAAACTATCGATAGCGTAGAAGCACTCCAGACAAAGATTGCTGCTATGAGAGAGGCGCAGAAGAAATTTGCCACCTTTACTCAGGAGCAGGTTGATAAAATCTTTTTTGAGGCTGCAATGGCTGCAAACAAACAACGTATCCCGCTTTCCAAACTGGCCGTGGAAGAAACTGGAATGGGTGTCGTTGAAGACAAAGTAATTAAGAACCATTATGCTGCGGAATATATGTATAACGCTTACAAACGTGTAAAAACCTGCGGTGTAATTGAAGAAGACAAATCTTATGGAATCAAGAAAATCGCTGAACCGGTTGGTCTTGTAGGTGCAGTTATTCCTACCACAAACCCGACTTCTACCGCTATCTTCAAATGTCTGATTTGTTTAAAAACCAGAAATGCAATCTTAATCAGCCCGCATCCGCGTGCAAAAAAATGTACCGCTGAAGCTGCCCGTATCGTTTTAGAAGCAGCTGTAAAAGCAGGTGCTCCGGAAGGAATCATCGGATGTATCGAAGAGCCGACCATCGAACTTTCCAATGAATTGATGAAAGCTGCCGATGTCATCCTTGCAACCGGTGGTCCTGGAATGGTAAAAGCCGCTTATTCATCCGGAAAACCGGCAATCGGTGTAGGTCCTGGAAATACTCCTGTTATCATGGACAGCTCCTGTGATATTCCTACCGCTGTTTACTCTGTCATCCATTCCAAAACATTTGATAATGGTATGATTTGTGCTTCTGAACAGTCCGTTACTGCAATCGCTGATATCTATGATGCAGTGAAAAAAGAATTTGTCAAACGTGGATGTCATGTACTGAACAAAACAGAACTTGACCAGGTTCGAGGCATTATCTTAACAGAAGCAGGCACTGTAAATCCGAAAATTGTAGGACAGCCGGCATACAAGATTGCTGCTATGGCAGGTGTTACTGTTCCTGCTGATACAAAAATCTTAATCGGCGAGGTTACATCCGTTGATGTTTCCGAACCATTTGCTCATGAAAAACTGTCCCCTGTCCTTGCTCTTTATAAAGCAAAAGATTTCGATACTGCACTTGATATGTCAGAACAGCTTATCGCAGACGGTGGATACGGTCATACTTCTTCTCTGTATGTACATCCATCAGAAACTGAAAAACTTGCCAAACATGCCGCTCGTATGAAAACATGCCGTATTCTGGTAAATACTCCGTCATCCCACGGTGGTATCGGTGACCTTTATAACTTTAAGCTTGCTCCATCCTTAACATTAGGCTGTGGTTCTTATGGTGGCAACTCTGTTTCAGAAAACGTAGGTGTCAAACATCTGCTCAATGTTAAAACAGTTGCCGAAAGGAGAGAGAACATGCTGTGGTTCCGTGCACCTGAAAAAGTTTACTTTAAGAAAGGCTGTCTGCCGGTAGCTCTTGATGAATTAAAGAATTATTATCATAAAACAAAAGCATTTATCGTAACTGATACTTTCTTATATCAGAACGGTCATACCAGACCAATCACCGATAAACTCGATGAAATGGGTATTCCTTATGACTGCTTCTTCGAAGTTACTCCGGATCCGACTTTGCAGTGTGCACAGAGAGGTTTAGAGCAGTTGAAAGCATTTGGTCCTGACGTTATCATCGCTCTCGGTGGTGGTTCCGCTATGGACTGTGCAAAAATTATGTGGATGATGTACGAACATCCGGAATGTGCATTTGAAGACCTTGCTATGGACTTCATGGATATCCGTAAGAGAGTTTACACCTTCCCGAAGATGGGTGAAAAAGCAATGATGGTTTCCATCCCGACTTCCTCCGGAACAGGTTCTGAAGTAACTCCATTTGCTATCATCACAGATGCTACAACAGGAACAAAATGGCCAATCGCAGACTATGAACTTCTTCCAGATATGGCAATTATTGACGCTGATTTCATGATGAGCCAGCCAAAAGGACTGACCAGTGCTTCCGGTATCGATGCTCTGACTCATGCGCTCGAAGCTTACGTTTCCATTATGGCAACTGACTTCACAGACGGTATGGCATTAAAGGCAGCTAAGATTATCTTTGATTATCTGCCATCTGCTTACGATAAAGGAGCAGCTGACCCAATTGCCCGAGAAAAGATGGGTAATGCATCTACCTTAGCCGGTATGGCATTTGCCAATGCATTCCTCGGTGTCTGCCACTCCATGGCTCACAAACTCGGTGCTTATCATCACCTGCCACACGGTATCGCAAACGCTCTGTTAATCGAGCTTGTTATGCGCTACAATGCAGACCCGGCACCGGTTAAAATGGGAACCTTCTCCCAGTATCCATATCCACACGCAAAAGAACGCTACTGTGAAGTTGCACGTTTTGTAGGTGTGACCGGAAAGAATGACGATGAAGTATTTGAAAACTTCATCAAAGCAATCGCTGAATTAAAAGAAAAAGTTGGAATCAAGAGAACCATTAAAGATTACGGTATCGAAGAATCTGCTTTCCTCGCTACATTAGACGAAATGGTTGAAAATGCGTTCAACGACCAGTGTACCGGCGCAAACCCAAGATATCCACTTATGTCTGAAATCAAAGATATGTACTTAAAAGCTTACTATGGTGAATAATTGAATCATTGTTACCGCTTATTCACTTTTCGTTAAATTTGAATTACTCCTTTCGCGCTATTACCTAAATAGCAAAACGACCGCTCACAGGGAAACCTGTGGGCGGTTGTTTTTTCTTGTCATAATAAATAATTGTTTTGATTTTTTCTTTACTCGACCTGCTGTTCGCCTTCTCCGAAGTAATAATAAGCATTACCACTCTGAAGGGTTTTTCCTTTTGCTTCTGCCAGTTCACTGACAGTCACAAGTTTAAATCCTTTTGCAATCAAATCCGGTATCATTCGGATTGCCGCTTTTACCGACCATTCATGAATGTCATGCATCAATACAACGGAACCGTCCTGTGCATTATCCATAACAACCTGATAAGTCTGATCCTCACTCTTGGTTGCCCAGTCTCTGGTATCAATACTCCAGATAATCAGCGGATGATCAATTGCTGCTTTGACAGAATCGTTGAAAGAACCACCTGGCGGACGCATTACGGTTGCCTCAAATCCAGTTGCAGCTTTTAATGCTGCATCCGTATTGCTTACCTGCTGTGCCGCTGCCTCTGCTCCAATTGTCACCAAATCCGGATGACTGTAAGAATGATTTCCAAGTTCCATTCCGGCATCCGATAATTCCTTTGCAATTTCCGGATATGCTTCTACATTTTGTCCCAGCATGAAGAAGGTTGCTTTTGCATTATTCTCTACCAGACAATTAATCAATTCTTCGGTATACTCACCCGGTCCATCATCAAAGGTCAATGCAATCATTGGACGCTGTTTTGTCTCATCGTATTTTCCATCTTCATCAAAATAGCAGTCTTTGTCATCAATTGTCTGCCATCCTGTCAGGATATAACCATTTGAATTAAAATAATATGTACTGCCATTTACTTCCTGCCAGCCATCCTGATAATAACTGCCATCCCGATTCTGATACCACCAGCCATTTTCATCCTGATGCCATCCAATACTTGGCGTTGCCTTTAACTTATCTACATCAGAAGCACTCATGACCGGCTGTTTTCCTGCCTCGCCGGTGTCTTCTGCTGCCTGAACTTCTACGGTACTGCTGTTTGTATTCTTAGCACTACTGTTTTTTATATGAACACCGGAGAACAGTTTTACAACTCCTCTTCCTGCAAAAAACAATACGAATACCAGTACAACTGCCATTGCACCAATCCGCATCATTTTTCTCCGACGTAACTGACGTATCTTTTCCTGCTTACGGCGCATCATTCTCTCATGTCGAATACGCTGACGCTCTAGTTCGTCTCTTTGTTCTTCGTCCATTTTTCTTTATCCCTCATTTCCTTTTCACACTCAAATCCTTTGTTAATCATACCTTTTTTTTCGACATTATGCAACCTCTACACTCTTAATTTTCCTTTACAAAAGTGTTACAAATGAAAAAAGAGATTAGCCATTTTCTGACTAACCTCTTTCTGCTGTTTTTTCAAGCAGACATTCTTTGACAGCTCGAACTAATTCATTCATTTATTTATTTTCTAATTTGCCTGTACTTCTGCGCTTTTTACTTTCGCTTTCTGTTTTCCAAAAAACGCTTTTGTCTCTGCAAATACAACCGGACTTAACGCAATCAGTGCAATTAAGTTTGGAAATGCCATCAATGCATTAAAGATATCTGCGATATTCCATACTGCTTCTACTGTCATGTAAGGTCCGATAAAAATTGCAAGAATATATAACCAGCGGTATCCTTTTACTACTTTTTTATTACGGTTGAATAAGTATTCAATACATCTTTCACCATAGTAATTCCATCCAAGAATTGTGGTAAATGCAAAGAATACCAAACATACCATCAATACTAAAGATGCAACAGCCGGAGGGAACGGGAGTCCTTTCTGGAATGCAGCTGTTGTAATTGCCACACCTTCAAGACCCGTATTCCATGTACCTGTTATAACAATGGTCAGACCTGTCATCGTACAGATTACAATGGTATCAATAAATGTACCTGTCATAGAAACCAGACCCTGACGTACGGTAGAATGGGTCTGTGCTGCTGCCGCTGCAATCGGGGCACTACCAAGACCTGCTTCATTTGAGAAGATACCACGTGCAATACCCTTCTGCATTGCAACTACCATCGTTCCTGCCGCTCCACCTGCCAGTGCGCTTCCTGTAAATGCGCTCTTTACAATTGTGACAATTGCTGCCGGAAGTGCTGTAATATGTGTAATAATGACAATAAAAGCAAATACGAAATAGATGATTGCCATAAATGGCACAACAACCTGTGAAACACTTGCAATTCTCTTTAATCCACCGATAACAACCAGCCCAACACATACTGTCAGAGCCAGACCTGCAATGATTGTTGCGATAGAGTAATCTCTGCCAAATAATGCGATAGTGTTTACTTTATCCGGGTCAAAGAAATTACAGACTGCTGAGGAAATTCCGTTTACCTGTGTGAATGTACCGATTCCCAGTAAACCTACACCCGCACCAAAGAATGCAAACATTTTTGCAAGCCATTTCCATTTTACACCCATACCATTTTCGATATAGTAGAATGGTCCGCCAAGTACATGACCTTCTTTATCGATAGTACGATATTTGATTGCCAGCACACCTTCGGAATATTTGGTTGCCATTCCAAAAAACGCTGCAACAACCATCCAGAATAATGCTCCCGGACCACCTGCTGCAAGTGCGGTTGCAACACCGACAATATTTCCGGTACCGATTGTTGCTGACATTGCAGTACAAAGGGCACCAAAACTGCTGACTTCGCCTTTTCCGCCTTCTTCATTTTTCACCATAAATTTCAGGGCTTTGCCCAGATGCCGGATTTGAAGAAATCCCATGCTGACAGATAAATAAATACCTGTACATAAGATGAGAATAATCAGCGGTAATCCCCATACCGCTCCGTCAATCCAACTGATTACATTGTTCATTGTTTCAAACATTTCTTTTACGTCCTCTCTTTCTTTTCGGTGCACCACTTTGGTACATTTCCTAGAACCTCTCTTGAATTTTTCAGTTCAGAAAACAAAAAAACTGTGGAATCCTCATTCCACAGTCTCATAAGAGTACGACAAAACATATACAAGATAACCTTTGTATACTCTGTCCTTTTGCCTGAGAGATTAACAACATAACTGTTGCCGTACACCTTCGGCGCTCTTACTTGAGACTCTCCAGAGTGTTGTCTTTCGACAACGTTTACTATAGCATATTCCCATGCCAAATACAAGTGTTTTTTTATGGGAGACATTTTTTCTAAAATCTGCTCAAACTACAGTTCCTGTTTCTTGACATTTTATTCGCACAAATTGCATAGTCATTCCCGATTTCCTGTGCTATTATCAAAGCATCATCACTTACTTTATAATTTATTAATTTTTCATGTAAAGGAGCATTAATCATGTTAAAAAATACGTTTAAAAATCCACTTCTTTCCGGATTTTATCCAGACCCGTCTATCTGTCGT
>ENA-ORUN01000812-ORUN01000812.1-human-gut-metagenome-genome-assembly--contig:-NODE-812-length-34603-cov-3.660762_pt1 | contig 34603 bp, 25 predicted proteins | sample MGYA00242080_ERZ509209 | MGnify/ENA primary metagenome ERZ509209 (study PRJEB26280, sample SAMEA2338786) | human gut metagenome | biome: human gut; feature: human-associated habitat; material: faeces... | reverse complement strand
TGGGGTAGGAACAAAAAAAGGGGACAAATTTGTTCCCCTTAGTCAGTATGTGAAAGTTCCGTTTGGCAGTTGGTAGTCTTTGTATCTCTTTATCAGCGTTTTCAAGTAGTCAGGATCGGTTGATATGCTTTCATTTTGGATAATTCCAGTGAAGAAAATTAAATCGCCAATCAGTTGCTTTTCTCTCTTAGATGGTGAATCTTTTATCTTCCGTTTGGAAATGATGGACTGATAAGAGTTGAAGAAAGTGATAAAATGAAGGTAGAAGGCATAAGCCAATACGGAAGTGGACTCAGAGGTTTCAGACTTCATATAGGATTTTATGTTTTGCCAGTTCCAATCGTCAGAGGTGTCAACATCTTCTTTAAGCCTTGAACATATACGAAGTATGGTAGGACAATCCTCAATGGTATATTTCTTCTTTCCAATGCAGAATGTGATCTTTGTCTCTTCTTTGAAAGTGGGAGATTGCAACGGGTGAAGTTCTGTATTTTCCGTTATTTTGTCAATGATGGTTTGTAAGGCTGTCAATGAGGATATATGTTTGATCCCATCCGTGCATTGATTATAAGAAAAATCATATACGAATAATAGCAAATGCCAGAATTTCTCAATGTCCAGTTCAAAGAAAGTTAGTGTCTCTCCAAATTCTTCACGGGATAAAAATTCATTCAGTCTTGCTTTCAATTTATCCAACTTCAATCCGCTTTTGGTTGCAGAAGTATTGTAACGTGAGATATACCGCTCCAATAATGGCGATCCGTAGAAATCCTCAAAAGGTTCGATTAATGTCGCCAAATGAAAGACATACTCCAATGCAGGAAGTTGATCGTCATGGGGTAATTTGTCTGGAAGTGTAAACATGAGATTCTTCTTTTAAATGGTGATTGTGCAAAGATAAAGGATAAAAAGAATCCCGTCCCCATTTCTGGAAACAGGATTCTTTGGTTTAGAGTAAGTTTTTCATTGCGTCTTCCATCTGGTCATTACCGAAGCTGTCCAGATAGATTTGGGTTACTCTCTCTGAACTGTGTCCCAAAGCCTCACAGATTAAAGAGGTATTGACACCTGATCTCTTTAAGACTGTCGCAAAACTGTGTCTTGCAACGTATGTTGTCAAATTGATAGGTATGTTTAACTCTTTTCCAATCTCTTTCAGATATTTGTTTATATCTGCAATTACATCATGTATTCGGTATCTTTTTTGAAGTTCTGAAACATGAGTGTCAAATAGGATTGGAAAAATGTATTTGCGATTTTTGTTCTGATAATATTGAATAATCCGTATAGCCTTCTCTTGTAAAGGTAACTTGATTAGTTTTTTTGTCTTTTTGCGGAAATAGACTAAACGATTGTCAATGATATTATCAGATGTAAGGAGTGCCATATCCATAAAGTTTATACCACCCATTAGATAAGAGAAAGTGAATAAATCAAGAGCCAGACGTTTATAAAACTTTTTGGATGAAATTTCATAATTGATAATTCTATGAATTTCTTCTTTTGTAATAGAACGTTTGGCTGTTTCTTGGTGTAGTTTAGAAACTTTGTAACTTCGAAATGGATAGTCTTCAGAGTTGACTATTTTCTTTTCAATAGCTAAATTGTAGACAACTCGCAGGGTTCTGAAACGTATGCCAATTGTATTTTCAGCCAGTTTTTTGTTGCGTTGCCATATCTCGTATCGCTTTAGCCAATTGTTAGTTATGTCAGAAAAATAAAGATTGGTGCCGTGAGTAAACTCTATTAGTGAATTTAGAACTTGTTTGACGGATAAAGAATATCCTATACGGTTTTCTTGTTTTAGTTGTTCTATGTACTCTGAGAAAAGTTCTTGTACTGTTAGGTATTTTTTTACTTTCTCATTCCCTAATATAGATGTCGCTGAATATTCTTTATTTTCCGCTTCTAACCTTGCGATTTTATCCATTACTTCTTTAGTCTTTTTTAGAATCAATTGCTCGATTTGTATTCTATTAGGGCAATTGGGCTTAGGTTTACCTTTCTCAAAGTCCCAAAATTTAGCTTGAATAGATATTCCCAGACTGGAATATTTCCTTTTTCGATTCTGGTTTACACAAATCATGATTGGGTGTTCTCCATTAGATAGTGTTTTTGATGTGTAACACAGCACATTAAGACTTGTTTTCATCTCTGTTTTCGGTTTACATCTGGTTTACACAGCGGTTTACACAAATGAGTAAAAACAGCGAATTTTAACGATAAAAAGAATTTTTGTTTGTTGGAATAATCACAAATCAGATAAGACGGTTAGAGTAGTACAAATATCTTTTTCATGCTTAATGATGAAATGTAGATTTATCCGTATTCTCTTATTTGGTAGTTTGAGAATTGCTTCTTCTTTATGAGTGACTGTGGTCGCAACTGATTGATACATAAAGTAAAAAGCCCCGCTATTCCTAAGAATAACGAGGCCTTTTGGAAGCGAGCGGAAGACGGGACTCGAACCCGCGACCCTAACCTTGGCAAGGTTATGCTCTACCAACTGAGCTACTTCCGCATTGTTGCATTGTTTTCGTTTGCGAGTGCAAAGGTAGATGAAATTTTTGTTTCTGCAAATATTTAGAATAAAAAAATGCAGGGCAACGCATTTTTTTAGTTTCTCACAACCCATTCCTGTCTGTCGGACGATACTGGAGTCATGTAATATTTTCTTAATGGAAATTGCGATACGCCCTTTGTCGGTGCTCCGGTCCCATAGCCGATATCATATTCAGTTCCGCATTCCGGGCAAATTGCTTTTCCTGCATTGTCGGCTTCTATGATGATATTCTTTTTGGCTTCGTGGGGACAGCACAGATCAAATGCATAGTAGGTCGCATTTCCGTAATTGTCGATTCCGCATACAACCAAAACACCGGAAAAGCCCGTCTTTTCTCCGGCAGTACGGGCTTTAGTGATGGATTTGTGATTGTATATGCCTACCAGATCTTTGTCGCCGAAGCGCAGGTCTAGTTCCAAATATACCGGTGCATAGGGTATATCCGATTCTTCGAATTTCGAACACGAACAAACTAATGATATAAGTAAGCAAAATAAAAACCGTTTCATCGTTTATTAGGATAACAGCTGTTGCTCAGCCTCGTTTACTCTATTAAACGCGAAACCGTCCATGATATTTTGCATCAAGGCGGAAATCTGGTCATTGCATAAATTTCCGATACTTCCTTCGTGCGTATGGTGAACTTTCTTGACAGGGACGAATTTACCAGCTTCGATGTTTAATCCTACCTGCTTGTAAGCGTCACGGAAAGGCATACCTTCCAAAACGAGGCGGTTTACCTCTTCCACACTAAAGAGGAGTGCATATTTGTCATCGTCTAAGATCTGCTCGTTCACCTTTACTTCCCGCATCATGTGCGTAACCATGCGAAGGCAATCCTTCAACTCGTCGAAAGAGGGAAGGAATACTTCCTTTATGATCTGCAGGTCGCGGAAATAGCCTGATGGAAGGTTGTTGCTGATCAGTGTGATCTGCTGGGGCAATCCTTGCAGCTTGTTGCATTTGGCACGCGTCAGCTCGAATACGTCCGGATTCTTTTTATGCGGCATGATACTGGATCCTGTTGTGAACTGGTCCGGCAACTTGATGAAACCGAAGTTCTGGCTGTTGAACATACAAGCATCGAAAGCTAGTTTGGAAAGGGTTGCCGCAATGCCGGCCATGGCAAAAGCTACGGTACGTTCCATTTTGCCACGTCCCATCTGGGCGTAAACGACATTATAATCGAGCGAGTCGAAGCCGAGCAGATCTGTTGTCATCTGGCGTCTCAGCGGGAAAGAAGAGCCATATCCGGCCGCAGAGCCCAACGGGTTGCGGTTGCAAACTTTATAAGCAGCCTGCATCATCTGCAAATCATCGGTCAGGCTTTCGGCATAGGCGCCGAACCAAAGTCCGAATGATGACGGCATGGCAATCTGTAGATGTGTATATCCGGGAAGCAGCACGTCCTTATAACGGTTACTCTGCGAGATCAACACCTCGAACAGGTCGGATACCAACTCTACGATTTCCTGAATCTGTGCGCGGGTGAACAGCTTCAGATCCAGCAGCACTTGGTCGTTACGTGAACGTCCGCTGTGTATCTTTTTCCCTGTGTCACCCAGGCTGCGTGTCAGCATCAGTTCCACCTGCGAGTGGACGTCTTCCACGCCCTCTTCAATTACAAACCGGCCACAGTCGGCAACGGCATAGATATTTTTCAGTTCGGCAAGCAAGATCGTCAGTTCCTCTTTGGTAAGCAGCCCGATGCTTTCCAGCATGGTGATGTGAGCCATCGAGCCGAGCACGTCGTACTTGGCGAGATAGAGATCCATCTCACGGTCTTTGCCTACCGTAAAGGTATCCACTTCCTGGTCTACCTGAACATTCTTTTCCCAAAGTTTCTGAGCCATCAAAAAAACATTTAATAAGGCAGGGATGCCAACATGGTCGATATTTTATCGATCGCATCCTGCAATGGTTTTGATACCATTGGTTTGATAAACGGATTCAGTTCGGCGCGGACGGTTATTTTCATCCGTGTGTCGTTCTCTTCTACCTGTTTTAGCTGAATCCAAAGGAACAGGGGGACAGGCGAGTTCGTGGTCGTGAATTTGATCGTCTTGTTCGGTTCACGTTCCACGATCTGGAAGGTTATCTTGCCTACCGGTGCGACGGAAAAACTGCAAGAGTCTTTATCGAACTCGAAATCTTGAATCTTATCTTGAGGTATGCGGTCCTGCACCTTTCCCAAGTTGGATAGGTCGGACAGCATATTAAAAATACGATCCTCGTTAAAGGGGATCGTTTTCACTTCGCTAACAAATTCAGTCATTTTTACTTACTTTGTTTCGGGATTCCAGTTTGCCGGATCTTTGCGCCATTCCTGAAGGACTGCGATTTCGGATTCGTCAATGTAATCTGTACGCAATGCTTCTTCCAGCACGGCATCATAGTTACTTAGAGTCGTCAATGTAACTTTTGCCTCTTTGAAAGCCTCTACTGCAACAGGGAAACCATACGTGAAAATGGCAACCATACCGGCAACGTCACAACCGAAATTACGGACAGCCTGTACGGCTTTCAAACTACTACCACCTGTAGAAACCAAATCTTCTACAATCACTACTTTTGAACCCGGTTTCAGTTCGCCTTCAATCAGGTTTTCCAATCCATGATCTTTAGGAGTTGAACGGATGTACACGAACGGCAGACCCAGTAGGTCGGCAACTAATGCACCCTGGGCGATTGCTCCGGTTGCAACACCAGCAATAGCATCGGCATTTTCATACTTTTCGCTGATTGTGCGAGCCAGCTCCAGTTTAATGAAACTTCTGATTTCCGGATAGGAAAGTGTCTTTCTGTTGTCGTTGTAGATTGGTGATTTCCAACCGGATGCCCATGTGAAAGGATTGGCCGGCTGCAATTTGACCGCCTTAATCTTTAATAATCTCTCTGCTACTAATCTTTCCAGTGTTTTCATACAACCTAATAAAAATGTTTATATCAGTCTGCAAAGGTAGACAAAGGGAATGAGATAACCTTGTAGTTCTTCAAAAAAATAAGCTATACATATTGTATAGCAGGTTTAAGGAGAGTTTATGCCACAGCTATGCCTAAAATACTGATCCGGATGCCGGATATGGCTTTCATAGCTTCTGCACAGGCGTTCATGGTGGAACCGGTCGTAATAACATCGTCCACCAGTAGAATGTGTTTGTTTTTCAACGTGTCGGTGTTCTCTACACGGAAGATGTCCTCTACATTTTCCGATCGTTCGAATATCTGCTTGCGGGTTTGGCTTTCGGTCTTTTTTATGCGAGACAAGGATGAGGTGTCGACCGCGATTCCAGTGACGGAACGGATGCCGTATGCGATCCATTCCGACTGGTTATAACCTCTTTGCCTCATTCTTTTCGGGTGGAGCGGGACCGGCAAAAGGAGATCGACGGTGTCGAACAGCCCTGTCTCCCGGTAGGTGGTAGCAGCCATGCGTCCCAGTTCGTATCCGAGTTTTTTGTTTCCATGATATTTTAAGGAATGGATCAGCTTTTGCCCGCTTCCCCCTTTCGTGAAGTGGAGCAGAGCGGTGGCGGCAACGAAAGATGTTTTTCCCTGTAAAAGCAGACAGACCGGATTCGTCTCCATATCCGTAAAATGCGTGTAGGGCAAATGATTCGAACAATGCAGGCAAATATGCTCTTCCCCTTCCATTAAAGACCTCTGGCAAAGCAGGCAGAGGCGGGGATAGAAAAGGTTGAGGAGGTCATTCAAAATCATCCTCGTAATCATTCCCGTTGAACAGTTGTTTCAGGCAGCGGCTTGTTTCCCTTGTTTCGAAACCGCGTCCGGTGGCGAAGCGGAGCAGTTTGGCGTAAACCTCCCGATCGTCCTTACCACGGGTTACTTTCTTTTTGCTTTTCAGGAGAGAAAGGAGGATGGAGCGATATTCTTGTTCGTCGATACCTTCCAGCGCTTCCGAGCGGATACTGGACGGAATGCCTTTCCGCTGCATCTCGTAGTTGATCTTGACACGTCCCCATTTGTTGAAGCGCAATTTGTCGTTTACGAAATAGCGTGCAAAACGGCTTTCGTCGATGAAACGTTCTTGTAGCAGGCGGGAGACGATCCGGTCGCTTTCTTCCCCGGCCAATCCCGCCGCTTTGATTTTCTTTTCGACATCCTGGATGCAGCGTTCGCTGGCAGAACAGTAGGCGGCTGCCCGGTGAAGCATTTCAGATTCACTGACTTGTTTCATTTGCGTGCTTTTATGATCCGGTCCTTGCCGGACAGGTCTTGGATCAATTCGATATTCTTGTAGCCTTCTTCCTCCAGCATCTCGACAACCATATTGCCGCATGCCGCATTGATTTCGAAGTAGAGACGGCCGTTTCTTCTCAGTTTTTTCTTTCCGAAATGGGCGATATGCCAATAATAGAGCAGCGGGTCGTTGTCAGGGACGAAAAGAGCCAGGTGTGGTTCGTAGTCCAGCACGTTCCGCTCCATGTCTTTTTTTTCTTCCTCCTTGATGTAGGGCGGATTGCTGACGATGACGTCCAGAATGAACGGAATGTCCATTTCCGCTTTCTCCGGGTCTAGGATATCTGTCTGGATGAAAGTGACCGTTGTGTTGTTGCGTTTGGCATTCCGGCGGGCGGTCGCGAGCGCTTCCGCCGAAATGTCCGTCGCAATCACGCTTGCTTTTTTCAGATGCTTCCGGAGTGTGACAGCTATGCAGCCGCTTCCCGTTCCGATATCCAATATCTTGATCTTTTTATCTGCATTGTCGAGGATGACCTGCTCGACCAGTTCTTCGGTTTCCGGGCGCGGTATCAGGACGGACGGGTCCACTTCGAACTGAAGGCTGTAGAAATCGGCCGTCCCTAATATGTATTGGATAGGCTCCATCTGCTTCAAACGTTCGACTATGTCATGAATCCGGCTTTTTTCGCTTTCTGGCAGTTCTTTGTCTTTACAAAATAAAAAATGATGCGGCTGAATATTACAAACCCGCTCCATAATTAAACGAACTAGGCTGCTGACCTCGGAGGATGGGTATAGATCCCTCAATGATTCCTTAATGTATGCGATGGTTTCAGTCATATTTTGTTTTTGGGCAAAAGTAAGCATAAGATAAATTGCAACCAAACAAAGAAAGAATTTTCCGATATCGAAACAAAGGTTTCCAAACAGTGAAACAAAAATTTTTCTACGGTGAAAATATATTTTCCCGCTGGTTTTTCATAATCTTTGTACCTTTGTCCCGAGAACATCGCAAGGTATGTTTTGGGTTGCCCGAAACGATTCGAGTAACTCTAAACGCCTTGTCCTTGCAGGGAGCAGGATTATCCTCCAAAGTCGGATAATTCCAAAATCAACGATACCTTGTGGTGAATATAGGGTTACACATAATAAACTCTCTCTTTTCTCTTATACTGTTTATTCAAATGCGCAAGGAAAAACCGATAAAAATTGCTACCTTTGCACTCATTATCGGACTGCTAATGACCTGAGAAAGCAATTAAAACAACATATGAAACTCCTTCGTTGTCTTATAGGCTTTGGTCAGCCTCGCAGGGATAGCGAAGGAGTTTTCGCTTTAATATAAACCATGGCTGTACAAAGTGAAGCCGCACTTGAAAATGCTCTGATTCATGCCCTTGAACAAATGAGCTATGAATACGTGAAGATTGAAGAAGAAAGCAATCTCCGCGATAATTTCAAATGCCAGCTCGAAAAACATAACCGCAAACAACTTGCGGAAATAGGGCGTGAACATTTCACCGAATCGGAGTTTGAAAAGATTTTGCTTCATTTGGAGGGCGGCTCACGCTTTGAAAAATCCAAGAAACTGCGCGACCTCTATCCACTCGAAACCGAAAATGGGGAACGTGTGTGGGTGGAATTTCTCAATAAGAAACAATGGTGTCAGAATGAGTTTCAGGTATCAAACCAAATCACCATTGAGGGCAGGAAGAAATGCCGCTATGATGTGACGATATTGGTAAATGGTTTGCCGTTGGTGCAAATCGAATTAAAAAAGCGAGGGGTGGAACTGCGCCAAGCCTACGACCAAGTGCAACGCTACCATAAGACATCGTTTCATGGCTTGTTCGACTATATACAGGTTTTCGTTATCTCCAACGGTGTAAACACCCGCTATTTCGCCAACAACCCCAATCAAGGCTACAAATTTACTTTCAATTGGACGGACAAGGATAACAACCCCTTCAACGACCTCAGTCTGTTTGCAGCAATGTTCTTTGATAAATGTACCCTTGGTAAGATGATTAGCAAATACATCGTGCTTCATGAGGGTGACAAATGTCTGATGGTGTTGCGCCCCTATCAGTTCTATGCCGTGGAGGAGATTTTGGATAAGGTGCAGAACTCTACCGACAACGGCTTCATTTGGCACACTACGGGAGCTGGCAAGACTCTTACTTCTTTTAAGGCGGCACAACTCGTTTCGGAGTTGGATGGCGTGGATAAGGTGATGTTTGTGGTGGACCGTCACGACCTTGACACGCAGACGCAATCGGAATATGAAGCGTTCGAACCCGGTGCAGTGGATAGCACGGACAACACCGATGAACTGACGAAGAAACTTTCAAGCGATTCGAAAATCATTATCACTACCATTCAGAAACTCAATGCAGCCGTTACGAAGCAATGGTACAGCAAGCGTTTGGATGAAGTGAGGAAGTCGCGCATCATCATGATTTTCGATGAGTGTCATCGTAGCCATTTCGGTGAGAGCCACAAAAATATTGTCAACTTCTTTACCAATACGCAAATATTCGGCTTCACGGGGACACCTATATTCAAGGAGAACTCTAAGAACGACCGTACCACCGAAGAAATCTTCGACAAGTGTCTGCACAAGTACCTGATTAAAGATGCCATTGCTGATGAGAATGTACTTGGCTTTTTGGTGGAATACTACCACGGCAACGAGGAGGTATCACCGGGACAGGAAAGCCGTATGCACGAGATTGCCAAATTCATTCTCAACAATTTCAGCAAATCCACCTTTGACGGTGAGTTTGACGCGCTATTTGCCGTGCAGAATGTGCCGATGCTCATTCGTTACTATAAGATTTTCAAGGAACTGAATCCTAAAATCTCAATCGGTGCAATCTTCACCTATTCATCTAACCCTAACGAGGACGATGAACTGACGGGCATGAACAGCGGTTTTGTCAACGAATCCGTGCCGGAGGCTGACGATATGCAGGAAATCATCAACGACTACAACCAAATGTTTGGTACGAATTTCTCCATCGAGAATTTCCGTGCTTACTACGATGATGTCAATCTGCGGTTGAAAAAGAAGAAAACCGACATGAAACCGCTCGACCTTTGTTTGGTCGTGGGTATGTTCCTCACAGGCTTCGATTCCAAGAAGCTGAACACGCTGTATGTGGATAAGAATTTGGAATACCACGGATTGTTGCAAGCGTTCTCACGTACCAACCGTGTACTCAACGAGCGCAAACGTTTTGGTAAGATTGTCTGTTTCCGCGACCTCAAGAGCAATGTGGACGAATCCATAAAACTGTTCAGCAACGGGGGTACGGGCACTATCATCCGCGAGGCTTTCGAGGTGGTGAAAAAGGAATATGCCGACATCGCCAAAGATTTCCTTGCCAAATATCCCGACACTGCGGCTGTCGATGCGTTGAAGACCGAACCCGAAAAGCGCGACTTCATTCTCGCTTTCCGTGAGTTGATAAAGAAACATGCGGAGATACAAATCTACGAGGACTATTCGGAGGATGACCCCGAATTGGGCATATCCGAACAACTGTACAACGACTTCCGAAGTAAGTACCTCGACATTCACGACACGTTCCTTGACAGCACTACCGTAGGCGGCACTTCCGTTGAGGATAATTCCACCGAAGACGAAATAGGACTTGAAGACATCGACTTCTGTCTTGAACTGTTGCACAGCGACATTATCAATGTGGCTTATATCCTCGAGCTGATTGCAGAACTCAATCCGTTCAGTGAAAACTATGAGGAACAACGCCGCCATATCATCGACACAATGATTAAAGATGCCGAGCTGCGCAGCAAGTCTCAACTGATTGACGGCTTTATCCGCCAGAATGTAGATGAAGACAAGGAGGGCTTCGTGGAGCGCAAGAAGAAAGCGGATGGTTCTGTTGACCTCGAAGAACGGCTCAACCAATATATCCGTCAGGAAAAAGGCAAAGCCATTGACCGCCTTGCGGAAGATGAGCAGTTGCCTACCGAACTGCTGAACCGTTTCCTCTCGGAGTATGACTTCTCACAAAAAGTGCAACCCGAAATCATTCAAACGGCAGTCAAGGAGAAGCACCTCGGCTTGCTAAAGACGCGCAGAACCGTGAACCGTATTCTCGACCGTCTGCGCAATATTATCAGAACATTCTCTTGGGACTAAAAGATGGCGTATGAAAACAAATGACCCCGGCTATGTTTATATACTGACCAATCCCAGTTTTCGAGAGGATTGGGTGAAAATAGGTAAAAGTACTCGTCCCGTTGACATTCGTTCAAAGGAGTTGGACAATACCGCTGTGCCGTTGCCTTTTGAAATCTTTGCCACGATGAAGACTTCTAAATTCAATGAGGTTGAAAGACTTGTGCATAAGACAATAGACCGATTGACAGACTTGCGTATTCGGCAAAATAGGGAATTCTTTAATGTTGACCCCAAAGTGGCTCTTGATATTTTCAGAGACATCGCTTTGACAATTGACGATGCGGTCATAACTGAATATGAGGACAATAAACCTATTATAGCGCACCCCGAAAAGAAAGAAAAGAAATCAGAATTTTCTCGACCGAAAAAACGGGAGCGATTCAAATTCAGCATGGTACATATCAAGATAGGTGAATATATTACTTTTATCCCTACCAATCTGAAAGTGAAAGTTGCAAGTGATGATTCCATCGAATATGACGGACGAATTTACAAATTGTCTCCTTTTGTCGGTACGTTTCTTCCGGAAGAAAAGAGAACACCTTCAAATGCCTATCAGGGGAGCAAGTATTTCTCGTACAACGGAAAAATATTAGATGACTTAAGGACAGCCTTTGAAAAAGAAGCTGATAATGAAATAAACATTGTAGAAAACAAAACTGTTTAAGAACATGAGTGAAGAACTCCAACAAAAACTCCGCGCCCAGCTTTGGGAGGTTGCCAACAACCTGCGCGGCAATATGTCAGCCAACGAATTTATGTACTTCTCGTTGGGCTTTATCTTTTATAAGTACCTTTCTGAAAAAATAGAGAACTATGCCGACCGTGCGCTTGAAGATGACGAAATCACTTTCAAACAGTTGTGGCAGTCAGGCGAAGAAGATGCCCTTGAACTTCAAGAGGAAGTCAAGAAGCAGTGTTTGGAAAATATCGGTTATTTTGTAGAGCCGCAATATCTCTTCACCTCTATCATTGACGCAATTAAGCGCAAGGAGAATATTATTCCCTCTCTCGAACGTTCGCTGAAGCGCATTGAGGACAGTACGCTCGGACAAGAGAGTGAGGACGATTTTGGAGGTTTGTTTTCAGACATAGACCTTGCTTCGCCCAAGCTCGGCAAAACTACCGATGACAAGAATACGCTCATATCCAATGTACTGATTGCTTTGAACGGCATTGACTTCGGAGCGGACGAAGCTACGCAGATAGATATTCTCGGCGATGCTTATGAATATATGATTTCTCAGTTTGCCGCTGGAGCGGGCAAGAAAGCCGGAGAATTTTACACACCGCAAGAAGTGAGCCAGATTCTTGCCGAGATAGTGACTATCGGACATACTCGCTTACGCAATGTATATGACCCTACTTGCGGTTCGGGTTCACTGCTTATTCGTGCAGCTCATACGGGACGGGCATACGAGATATTCGGGCAGGAGAAAAACCCCACTACTTACAACTTGTGCCGTATGAATATGTTGCTGCATGGTATCAAGTTCAGTAATTTCCAAATAGAGAATGGCGACACCTTGGAGGCGGACGCTTTCGGTGACACCCAGTTCGATGCCGTGGTTGCCAATCCTCCTTTCTCCGCAGAGTGGAGTGCCGCCGACAAGTTCAACAATGATGACCGTTTCAGCCGTGCCGGTCGCCTTGCTCCGCGCAAGACAGCTGACTATGCCTTTATACTGCACATGCTCTATCATCTTGTGGATGGTGGTACAATGGCTTGCGTTGTACCGCACGGCGTATTGTTCCGTGGTAATGAAGAAGGCCGCATTCGTGAGAAACTGGTAAAGAGCGATTTGATTGAAGCTGTTGTGACATTAGGCGATAAACTATTCTATGGCACAGGTCTTTCTCCCTGTTTCTTGATATTAAGACGCTTGAAACCAGCTGCACATAGTGCGCGAGTACTGATGATTGATGGAACAAAGATTCTCACCGTAAAGCGTGCACAGAATATACTTTCTCCTGAAAATGTAGACCGCCTTTACGAACTTTACATCAACTACGAAGATGTAGAAGACTTTGCTAAAGTGGTCACTCTAGATGCTATTGCCGCCAAGGATTATGACCTTTCTCCTAATAAATACGTGGAATATCACAAAGAGGAAATCCGTCCATATGCCGAAGTGCTTGCTGAGTTCAAGGCAGCATACGAGGAGGTAAAGAGATGTGAAGAAGAATTTAGAAAACTGATAAACTTATAACCCTATGGAACAACTTGTAAAATATTATAGAAATCCCGATGAACCTATTTCATTGGAAGACTTGAAATCGTTCCTTTGGGGAGCAGCCACTCGCCTTCGTGGTCAGATTGATGCTGCTGGTTACAAAGAATATATTTTCCCTTTGCTATTCTTCAAACGAATTTCTGATGTGTACGATGAGCAGTTTGAAGGTTATGTTTGCGAAGGTGGTATAGAGTATGCCAATGCCCAAGCTCAAGAATTGGTAATTCGTATTCCTGATGGTGCCCATTGGCGTGATGTACGCGAGTGTACAGAAAATGTAGGCCAACGCTTGGTGGAAGCCTTTATTGCTATTGAACAGGCCAATCCAGGCGAGCATGCAGATGGTCGTGTGATTGGAGGTTTGGAAGGAATCTTTGGCCCTAAAGACGGCTGGACCAACAAGGCGAAGATGCCCGACCATATCATAACGTCTCTGATTGAAGATTTTTCACGATACAATTTGTCGCTTAAAGCATGCCCTGCAGACGAAATGGGACAGGCTTACGAATATCTGGTTGGTAAGTTTGCCGACGATGCTGGCAATACAGCACAGGAGTTTTACACCAATCGTACTGTAGTAGATTTGATGGCAGAGATTCTTCAGCCACGTCCAGGTGAAAGTATCTATGACCCTACATGTGGTTCGGGTGGTATGCTTGTGAAGTGTTTGGACTTTCTTCGTAAAAAGGGTGAACCATGGCAAGGTGTAAAGGTATTTGGCCAAGAGATTAATGCACTCACCAGCGCCATTGCCCGAATGAATCTTTACCTGAATGGTGTAGAAGACTTTTCTATTGTTCGTGAAGATACCTTAGCACACCCTGCATTTGTAGACGGAAGTAGGTTGTGTAAGTTTGATATTGTGTTGGCTAATCCACCATATTCTATTAAGACTTGGAATCGTGAAGCTTTTATGAACGATAAGTGGGGACGTAATTTCTTGGGAACTCCACCTCAAGGGCGTGCAGACTACGCTTTCTTCCAGCATATCCTTGCATCTATGGATGATAAGACAGGTAGATGTGCAATACTTTTCCCTCATGGTGTTCTGTTTAGAGATGAAGAACAAAGTTTAAGAGAAAAACTGATAAAGAGTGATGTTGTAGAATGTGTTATTGGCCTTGGTGCAAACCTTTTTTACAATTCACCCATGGAAGCTTGCATTCTGATATGTAATAATCAGAAACGTAGCACCTTGAAGAACAAAATCATTTTTATCAACGCTCTTAAGGAAGTTACACGAAAAAACGCAGAGAGCTATCTGGAAAAGGTACATATTGAAAAGATTGTATCTGCATATTTTAATGCTTCTGAAATTCAGAATTTCAGCACCGTGGCATCTCTTGAACAGATTGCAAATTACAACTACAATCTCAATATCTCTTTATATGCCAATGCTTTGAATAATGAAAATAACTTTAATGTTTTATCAGTTTCAGAAACATTGAGCAATTGGAAGAGTGTTCATGCAGAGATGACTTCTTCAATAACTGAAATGTTTACATTAATCGGCAAATGAGTATGAAATTAGAAGAATTTGCAAGAGAAAGTAGGGCAACTCATAAAGGTGATAAATCGGGTGTCCCCATTGTAGGATTAGAGCATCTTATTCCTCAAGAAATCAAGTTCTCTGGATATGATGTAGACACCGAGAATACATTTACGAAGACTTTCAAGAAGGGACAAATCTTGTTTGGCCGAAGAAGAGCATATCTAAAAAAGGCCGCTATTGCTGATTTTGATGGTATTTGTTCTGGGGATATTACTGTGATAGAGGCTATACCTGGTAAGGTAGACCCTTTGTTGCTTCCGTTCATTATTCAGAATGATAAGTTTTTCGATTATGCCGTTTCTCGCTCAGCTGGAGGTCTATCTCCTAGAGTAAAGTGGGAACATCTGAAAGACTACGAATTCGATCTTCCCCCCATCGAAGAGCAGCGTATCTTAGCAGATAAATTGTGGGCTGCATACAGACTAAAGGAGTCATATAAGAAACTTCTCACCGCCACCCAAGAAATGGTGAAATCGCAATTTATCGAGATGTTTGGGGATACTCACATGAGGAGTGATCATAGCCGTCAATGGAAAGAAGTCGTCGAAATAATTAACGGCAAGGATTATAAATCAATCCAAGTTGAGGATGGGGGCTATCCTGTCTATGGAACTGGTGGCGAGATGGCAAGGGCCTCAGATTATCTATCTCCTGCTAATTCTATATTGTTAGGGAGAAAAGGTACTATTGACAAGCCTTTGCTAATAAGAGAAAAGTATTGGAACGTTGATACTGCATTTGGAGCAGTTCCTGATGAAAAAGTCCTTCATTACGTTTATTTCTATTGGCATTGCAAAACAATAGATTTCAATGTGCTGAACAAAGGTACAACTCTTCCTAGTACAACAAAGGTTGATCTTCTTAATCTCTGGATTAAAATTCCATCAATGGAAGAACAAACTCGATTTGGTTCTATTGTTGAACAGGCCGATAAATCAGAATTTGAACTCCGCAAATCGATAGAGGCAATAGACCAAGTAATAAAGAGTTTGATAAATAATTAATAGAATACATTATGGATATACAAAGAATTAATCAACATAAAGCCAACTTTGATGCAATTGGCCAAATCATCAAGAGTGATGACGGTAGTGAGAATGTGGAAGTTTGGTTTGCGCGAGATTTGCAAAAATTATTAGGCTATGCTCGTTGGGAAAATTTTCAGGTTGCTATAGGTAGAGCAGTAGAATCATGTAAACAACAGAATGTCAATGTAGATGACCATTTTCGTGAGGTCACGAAAATGGTATCTTTAGGTAGTGGTTCACAGCGTGAGGTCATAGACTTCATGTTGACCCGATATGCTTGTTATTTGATTGCACAAAACGGAGATCCTAAAAAAGAAGAAATTGCTTTTGCTCAAGGTTATTTTGCGGTTCAAACTCGAAGAGCTGAGATAATAGCAGAACGAATCCAAGAAATATCAAGACTTGAAGCTCGAGATCGATTGCGCTCGTCCGAAAAACAACTATCTCAAAATATTTATCAGAGAGGAGTTGATGATAAAGGATATGGTAGAATTCGTTCAAAAGGTGATACTGCACTATTTGGAGGGCATACAACTGAAGATATGAAACACAGATTAGGGATTAAGTCAAATCGTCCATTAGCGGATTTTTTGCCAACATTAACTATTGCGGCAAAGAACCTGGCAACAGAAATGACTAATTATAATGTAGAACAGAAAAATCTGTATGGAGAATCCTCTATTACGCGTGAACATGTACAGAACAATGTTAGTGTGCGAAGTATGCTTGGAGAACGTGGAATCCGCCCAGAAGAACTTCCTGTTGCAGAAGACATAAAGAAAGTTGAGCGTCGTGTGGTTTCTGATGATAAAAAGATAGAAAAATCTTCTTCTAAACTCCCAATAAAAAAATAGAACTATTTGCAGAATAAATCAGATATATATCTAAATACTTGTTAATCAGTATATTTCTTTTTGCAGAGTAAATCCTAGGCAATAATTTAATATGGGAATAGTAGTAATAGTTGAAGGGGATGATTAGATAAACTTGGTCACTTAACTTAGTCACTTGCTATACAAAAGTGACTAAGTTAGGTGATAAAGTTACTTTTAGGTCGCGCGTTAATTGACTAACTTTATAATATAGTAAGATTATGGTTAAGAACTTGATTAACGAAATAGAACAGGCTATGCTCAGTTCATTGAATAATGAGCAGTTGGCCCAGTTGCGTAAGGTGCTTGATTACACCTTCCGTAACATTGTCGTGACTGAAAAAGATGCTGTCAATACAGAAAGTAATAATCAAATCTTGGTAGAGAATTTTATCTCAGCCAAGAAAGTTGAAGGATGTTCTCCTAATTCAATCGCCTATTATCGCAGTACTATAAATAATGCATTGATTAAGCTGGGCAAAGAGGTAATCCATATCACAACTGACGATTTACGACATTACTTAAATACATATCAAAGCGAAAGTGGCGCGAGCAAAGTAACGGTAGATAATATCCGACGAATACTATCCAGTTTCTTTTCTTGGTTAGAAGAAGAAAACTATATAGTAAAGAGTCCTGTACGAAGAATCCATAAAGTAAAGGTAGGTAAAACCGTAAAGGAAACATATACTGATGAATCTCTTGAATTGATGCGAGACCATTGTTCAAATCCACGTGATTTGGCATTGATAGATTTATTGGCATCAACAGGAATGCGTGTTGGAGAATTGGTTAAGCTCAATCGCTCAGATATTGACTACCACAATAGGGAATGTATTGTTACCGGCAAAGGTGATAAGCAGCGTAAGGTGTATTTCGATGCTCGTACAAAGATTCATTTGCAGAAATATATCAATAGTCGTACAGATAGCAATGAAGCGTTGTTTGTATCACTCCTGGCTCCTTATGAAAGATTGCAGATTAGCGGTGTGGAGATTAGACTGCGTCAGATGGGGAAAGATTTGAATATACCCAAGGTGCATCCACACAAGTTTCGTCGCACATTAGCAACAATGGCAATAGATAAGGGCATGCCTATAGAGCAAGTCCAACACCTGCTTGGTCATCAGAGTCTCGATACGACGTTGCAATATGCAATGGTTAATCAGAATAATGTTAAATTGTCTCATCATAAATTCATTGGTTAGTATGTCGCAATTTATCGAGATATTTTATGGCATGGAAACTACTCCTGTAAAAGATTATATTGATGATTCTTTTCCTGGTGAATGGGGTACTGAAGATAAGGATGGTAATGGAGTAAAGGTTATACGTACTACAAACTTCACAAACTCAGGAAAGCTGAATCTTGCAGATGTTGTTACCCGCAGCATTGAAGATAGGAAGGTAGTTAGAAAGCAAATTAAAAAGTACGATACCATACTTGAAAGATCAGGTGGAACTGCTGATAATCCGGTGGGTAGAGTTGTGCTATTTGAAGAAGATAACTTGTTTTTGTGCAATAACTTCACGCAGGTTTTGAGATTCAAAGACGTTGATCCAAGGTTTGCATTCTATGCATTATACTACTTCTATCAGACAAATAGAACTGCAATCAGAAGCATGGGAAGCAAGACGACAGGAATTCAGAATCTCAACATGAGTAAATATTTGGAAATCGGCATTCCAAATGCATCAGATGAGGATCAGAAAGCGTTTGTTACAATTGCAGAACAAGCCGATAAATCAGAATTTGTTGGTTGCAAATCGCAATTTTTCGAGATGTTTGAAGGTGATGAATATCCTCTGATTAAACTTGGGGACTATACTGACCTCACTTGGGGAGACACAAATACTACTAAGAATAGTTATGTAACAGAGGGTTATCTTGCATATAGTGCTAGCGGACCTGATGGAAAGCTTGATCATTATGATTATGATTGCGAAGGAATTGTCCTATCTGCTATAGGTGCCGATTGCGGAAAAACATGGTTTGCAAGTGGTAAGTGGTCATGTATAAAAAATACGATTCGCTTTTGGTCAACTTTTGATGATCTAGATAATCGTTTCCTTTATTTTGCAACAAGGGAAAAGGATTTTTGGCCAAGGAGAGGTGGAGCACAGCCATTTATACCGCAGGGAGATGCTAGAAATTGTTCTATACCACTTCCTCCAATTTGCCTTCAGCGCAAATTTGTAGAAATTGCAGAACAAGCCGATAAATCAGAATATTACAATTAGAAACAAAAATATAATAACATATGGCATACTTTAACGAAGAAAATACGGTTGAGCAAATGCTCATTAATGCGGCAGGACAATGCGGTTGGATATATGTGGAACCGCAGTTTGTTCCGAGACTTCCTGATGAAGTTCTTGTTGTAGAATGGCTCATGGAGGCATTGTTGGCATTGAATCCTATTACTGCTGAACAAGCAGAACAGGTTATATATAAACTTCGAGCTTGTATTACAAGTGGAGGAGCTTCTGATGAACTAATTACAGCCAATGATAAGTTCCGCAAGTTGCTGTTTGAAGAGAACTCATACCCATTTGGGGACAATGGCGATAATATCAACATTCGTTTCTTTGCAGGCAAGGATGATGAATATAAGAATCGTTGCATAGTGACTAATCAGTGGGAGTATCCGAGAAAGAGTAAGGAGGGAGGCAAGCGTTTAGACCTTGTATATGTTATCAATGGTATACCTATGGTTATCGGTGAAGCAAAGACTCCTGTTAAGGCGTCTGTAACATGGGCTGATGGTGCTACTGATATTATGCATTACCAGAAGAGTATCCCTGAAATGTTTGTTCCGAATATTCTAACCTTTGCAAGCGAAGGAAGAGAATTACAGTATGCAGGTATCGGATGTCCTATTGACAAATGGGGTCCTTGGTTTGCTGATGAGGAGCGTAAGCATGGTACATTGGAAGATGTTGAGCATAACTATGTATCATTGATGACTCCTGAAAGACTATTGGATATATATCGCTTCTATTCTGTTTTTACAGGAACCTCAGGAGGTAGGAAAATTAAAATTGTATGTCGTTACCAACAATATTTGGGTGGCGAAGCTATTGTTCAACGTGTTTTGTCAACATATACAAAGGGCTCTGGTCCTCGTAAAGGTTTGATTTGGCATTTCCAGGGTTCTGGTAAGTCGTGGTTGATGGTATTTGCGGCTCAAAAACTTCGTCGTCAGGAAGTGCTAAAAGCACCAACAGTTGTGATTGTGGACGATAGAATTGATTTGGAAGACCAAATTACCGGCGATTTCACACGTGCAGAAATACCTAACATTGATAGCATATCATCCAAACAAGAACTGGAGGAAAAGATCCATCAAAGAAAGATTTTGATTACCACTATCTTTAAGTTCGGTGATTTGAATGATGGTGAGGTAATTGATGAACGTGACAATATCATCCTCTTGATGGACGAAGCTCATAGAACCCAAGAAGGAGATTTGGGTAAAAAGATGCGCACAGCATTGCCAAATGCGTTCTTCTTTGGATTAACAGGTACGCCAATCAACCGTAATGACCATAATACATTTGCATGTTTTGGAGCCGAGGAGGATAAATACGGATACATATCAAAATATACATTCCAAAACTCAGTAGCAGATGGGGCCACTCTTGAACTTAATTTCAAGACTGTTCCAGTCGAAATGCATTTGGACGATGCTAAGTTGCAAAAGGAGTTTGATGAGCTTACCGACCAAATTAGCGAGGAAGACAAGAACGAATTGGTAAGAAGAACAAGCGTTGATGCATTCTTTACCGCTGAAAAAAGAATCAATGACGTTTGTAAGTATATTGTCTCTCATTTCAGAGAGTATGTGAAGCCAACAGGCATGAAAGCTCAGGTTGTTGTTTACAATAGAGAATGTTGCGTCAAGTATAAAAAGGCTTTGGATGCTCTTCTTGGCACAGATGACCAAACAACAATTGTAATGCATACTGCTGGAGATAAAGCAGATGAATATAAGGCGTATAAGCGTAGTCGCGATGAGGAAAAGAAATTGCTTGACCAGTTCAGAGACCCATTGTCTCCGCTGAAATTTGTCATCGTGACAAGTAAACTGTTAACTGGCTTTGACGCACCTATACTCCAGTGTATGTATTTGGACAAACCAATGAAGAATCATACTTTGTTGCAGGCCATTTGCAGAACCAATCGTACCTACAATGAAAATAAGAAATGTGGGTTGATTGTTGATTTTGTTGGTGTATTTGAGGATGTTGCTAAGAGTCTTGCTTTTGATGAAGAGACGGTTAAGACCATTGTTCAGAATATCGATGAAATCAAAAGTCTTATACCTACATTCATGCAACAATGTATTGAGTTCTTCCCTGGCGTAGATAGAACTATTGGTGGATGGGAGGGGCTTACTGCTGCTCAACAATGCTTAAAAGATGATGGTGTGAAGACAAACTTTGGACGCCACTTTGCCCGCCTCAATAAAGCGTGGGAGATAGTTTCTCCCGATGCTTGTTTGGCCGAATTCCAAAATGATTATACTTGGTTGGCTCAGGTGTATCAAAGTGTACGTCCTGTAAGTGGTGGTAATCTTATCTGGACTTTGCTTGGAGCTAAGACCATTGAGATTATACATCGCAACATTGAAACTATTGACATTGGTACTCCACTAGAGGATTTGGTAGTTGATGCCGATGTGATAGATGCAGTCCTTGAAGATGAAAAAGCACGTGAGAAGAAGATTGTTGAAGTAGAGAAAATGCTTCGATTGAGATTGGGCGAGCATAAAGGTGATCCTAACTTCAAGAAATTTGCAGAAAAATTGGATGAACTACGTGAACGAATGGAACAAAATCTAATCAGTAGTATTGATTTCTTGAAACAACTTCTTGCATTAGCAAAAGACTTGCTTGAAGAAGAAAAGAAAAAGGATGAGTCCCAGGATAAAAGAGCAAAAGCTCGTGCTGCCTTAACAGACCTTTTCCAAAGTATTAAGACTGAAGAAACCCCAATTATCGTTGAGCAAGTTGTAAATGATATAGATAATGAGGTGGTTAACATTGTACGTCAATTTAATGATGCATTCCAAAGTGTTACAGCCCGTAGAGAAATTAAAAAGAAACTACGCGCTATCCTTTGGGTTAAGTATCAGATAAAAGACAATGATGTATTTGAACGTGCATACCAATATATTGAGATGTACTATTAGTATTTTGTTCATTCTGTTGTACAATGGCACAATACAAGCAATCTGAAATCACAAATGTATTTTGGGCATCGAACGATGGCTTCAAAGGTGGACGTGACCCATTGGGAATCCAGAACAGTTCAATTGCAACCTATAGCAAATTGTTACCTGGGCTCACCAATCTAACCCGTCACATCCGCTATTACAGCCTTTATTGTTGGCTACTTAGTGAATATGACAAATTTGAAGTTGCTGGTCAAACATCTCTGCATCAATATAATTTTATACGTCGTGCAGAGTTGGCAATGGCACTAATTATGAAGGAACAAAATGTTGGTTCTGTGGTTGGAGCTTTGTTTGTTTCACAAGGTAGATATAAGCAAATAGAGGATGGTATTTATGATATTGCAGATGGTGCTGATTATGAATCTAAAGATAAGTACTGGACATTCAAAAGTGGAGCTTTTGGCCAGTACTATCTTGGTTCTCTTATTTATTATGAACTTGTAAAAATTGAAGAAGGCAGATTCTATCTTCGTAACAAAGGAAAAGAGCTAGCTGATGCTGTCAGAAATAGTATTGATGAAAACATCCGGAAATTATTTCTTAAATGTATTCTGGATGGAAGTCTTAAAGAAGAAGCAATAGAAGACTTACAATCTTTAGCTATACATCGCATAAATGTAGGCTCTGAGGAATGGCTGTTCTTGAATAATTTGCTTACGAAAAGTGACGAGGACTCTTCCTTGCGAAGAGAAACAATCTTTTTGCTCCTAAATGATATTTCAAAAGGCGTAGAGATTCAAGAGTTTGTAAAGAATCGTTTTTTGCATATAACTGAAGACGGTAATTTGCATGCCGCATTTGGGTGGTATTTCTATTATTTATGTGAAGGTCTACATTATTGTATTGACTTGTTCTTCTGCTTAATACTTTACAAAATTCATGAATTGCACAATCCTCCAATTGCACTACTTTCTCAAGATATTAAACAATCTTTATTGTCGGTTATAGAGAAAGAGATGAATTATAACTCTCTTGACGAATGGAGGAAAAATGTGAGTGATAATATAAATATAATCTATGATGAGTTAAGGGATTACGTCAGCAAACAAGATTATATTTCTGCAGCAGTACATGCGATAAGACTCCTGTTGAGACTTTATACTGAATTTGAGAATAACTCAAAAGAAATAGAGGAGTTTGAGAAAAAAAATGATTTGAAACGTCAGCGAGGCATACTCAGTGAAGGGTTAAGATCTTATATGGAGCGTTACCTGTCATTCTCTATATCTAGCTTTATAGAATCTCTGATAGTACAAATAATGCAGGAACATACTGTGGTTGCTATTGCTAAAATGGGAAAGAATAATTCAGACCTAAGAAAATTTATTCTTGAGGATGGACGGATTGTTCTAGTAGAGCAACGGTATCCCGTTGAAACATCGCCGCGTATTAATTCTCTATTTAATTTTTTACAAGACATGGGTTATCTTGATGAAGATAATACACTAACTGAGATAGCATCACAATTCATTGAGAATTATGGAAAAGAATGAGCATGCAATATTATTGGATATTCCTAGCGGCGGCAAAAATGGCAAATATCATTCAGCTGTATTGACTACTTATGCCATAGATTTGATACATTTCGATAATCAATTATTGAACATGCTTCATCGTAAGCAAGTATGTAGCATAAATGTGTTTGCCGATACCAATCAAATGGATAAATCTATGGAATATGTATCTCCTATTTATATGAGACATATTGGTAAGGAGTACTCCATTACATCTATAAGTGCTGTCGGAGCTTTTCATCCTAAGATTAATTTCTTTGTAGGAGATGACGCTGTATTGGTTGTGTTTGGTACTGGTAATCTAACAGTTACAGGACATGGAAAAAATCATGAGGCATTTACAGGTTTTATGATAGATGAGACTGATACGACGCATCGTCCTCTCATTGAAGAATGTTGGCAGTATCTCTGCCGATTTACAAAGCAATGTAACGACTATGATCATAATAGAATTCTTCGTGAGATTCCTGAAAATTGTACATTTTTAGATTCCTCTTTCAATATTGTGCCTCATAGTATGTGCAAGGTACAAGAAGGGTTAAATGCTGCTTTACTGTATAATGATTCTCAGTCTGGGATTTTACAACAAATTTCAAATTTAGTGCCATTAAATGAGGTGCAGACTATAACACTTCTCAGTCCATATTTTGATGAATATGGAGAATCATTGATTACATTATCCCAACTTTGTCCGAACTCAACGGTGAATGTTTTGATTCACCAAGATTGTGCTTTGCCACCAAGCGGAATGCTTCCAAATAGTAGTATTCATTTTTATGATTTCAGCGAAACAAAAAGGGGTAAAATAGCTTTTAAAACATATGAACGTCAATTGCATGCAAAGGTTTTGCACTTTAAGACTAATGATGCTGAATATTGTATGGTTGGCAGTGCAAATGCAACATTAGCCGGACTTGGAACAATAACTCACAGAGGCATAAATGAAGAGTTTGGAGTCTTGTATCATTCGACAAAGCAAGATTTTCTATCTACACTTGGTCTGAAAACCAAGAAAAGAATAGATGTGCCAACTAATAGATCCAAACATTCTAATGAAGCTCCTTCTGAAACTGGAAGACGATTAAGACTATTATCCGCTTATTACGAATCAGGTAAATTAAATGTCTATAGCAATGAGGAGATTCCTGATGGAGTACTACTGTCTATCGACAATGGAATTGAGACTCTTGTAAGTGAACTTAAACATGATAAAGGCAATAGATATAGTACTGATATAAAGTTAGCAAAAACTCAATATACATGTTATTTAGTGGATAAAGACAAGAAATCTATATCTAATAAGCTGTTCGTCAATTGGACTGAGTTCTTAGCCACAACAAATCCGTCGAAAATGAGTCGTAATCTTAATAGATTCATTTCTCGTATTGAGAATGAAGGATATGATGGTATGGAGGTTGCTGATATGCTATCTGATGTAATGTGGGACTTAGTTAATGATGCTGGTGAAAAAGTTTCTCCAAAGATTAAAGTTTCATCAGAAGATAAAAGGCAATCTGATTTATCTTTGCCCGAAATAAAATACAATTCGGAATATGACAATGACGATGCAAAAAGTAGCAGGATTTTCCAAATAGATCGTACATCAAGACTGATTGAATGTATTGAGGAGAGTATTAAAAAAAAGATTCGTTCGATAGATGATGCGATCATTGATGAAGAGGAAGAAGGCTCGGCAGAAACAAGCAATAATAGAGAAATAGAAGAACAGGAGGATATCTTCCTCAGCAAGCAACTGTTAAAAGGTTATGGTGAATTATCAACATCTTTGTTAATGAAATATCAGAAGATGATAAGTAAGCGATACGAGCAGGTAAAAGCTACAGGTGATGGCGTTATAACTAGAGATGACTTAAACTTCTTTTCTCTGTCTATGTTTGCTGCAATGGAGATATGTTATCTTAATAAATTTCGTTATAAATTTGACCAAATACCCTATTCATCAAGAAACTTTTCTCAGAAACAGTTTTATGATAGTTTGGAAAGGAGCATAAGTAACGTTGGTCTTGACTCATTGGAAAAATTTGTAAAGTTTTGCAATACAATGAAACTTCCAGCACAAAGAGATGAGAATTTCAATAAAGTTTCGTCTCGTTCTATGAAATATGCAATATTATATGGGACCTTATTTAATAGACTTTCTCACATTGAAACTATACGCATATTGGGTAAACGCTTGCAAAAAGCAGTAGATAGCCTGGCTGTGCTATTCGGTAAACCTTCGTTTGAAACTCTGACAAAAGAGCTTGAACCTTTATCAGAAAGGTATGACTATGTATTTCGCATGAATCATGTTGAAAATATGATTAGAAGTCTTAGCTGATAATTTCGTTCGTTAGAACGAACAAACTACTATTAAATAAGGGAAAGAAAAAACATGGGCAATGATTTTTCCTTGTGTATAGCAAAAAGTTGTGCTTGTTTTCATTTGTTTGTCAAAAAACACATATCTTTGCCATTGATAGCCTCAGATGGTGTGGTTTGTTTGGCTAAAAATCATTCTTTGAAATATAATTGATTGATAATCAAATGAGACACAACTCTTTAACGAGGAGGAGTACTAACATCCACAGATAAGCTAAATAGTTAAATATCAGTGCGATAAACAATAGAAATTTGTTTGTCGCACTGGTGTTTTATACTCTTTGATGGTGTAGTTTATTTGTCTAAAGTTCCATATCTTTGTTTCTCCTCAAGAATATTGGTAAAAGGAATTCTAAGACTTGGTAAGTCTTTTCTCCTTTTTTATTGCAAATTCCTTGTCGGCTATCGCTGCATACTGTTTCTTTGAAAGGAACCCCGCCATTGATGTGAGGTTTATCAATGACGGGCAACTGACTATTTTTTCCACATTTCAGGTATTCCTTCATAAGTCACATATACTCCTTTTTCCATGGGGAGAGGAGCGAGTTTTTCCAGAACGTTTTTCCATGACTCTTCTGGAGGTAAGCCAAGGCGTTCTCTCCATTTTGGGTTTAAACTGAAATTCTTTATTCATACAACTGTAGTTTCTCATTAATTGGAAACTATACAGTTGTAAATAATGGAAGAATGAAGCACCGGGGGCATTAGAGAACCCTATATATTGCTTCCGCTATCTTCTTCATGCCTTCGTCGTCGGGATGTGCGATGATGAAATCCTTGGTTACAGTATATGGCTTTCCGTGTATGTCATAAAGAGTGTCTCCGACTTTCGGACGTGAATCATACAAGCGGTCTATCCAGTCAATCGGAATGAAAGTGAGTCCATGCATATGCGCAGCGTTGATGATGGCACGTTCTTTTTCCTCATCCTTCCAGAAACAACCGGTGATGACTACTTTGTCTGCTTTCCGCTTGCAATATTCCACCAATCGGAGGATACCTGATTTGAATGCTTCCTTATCTTGTACGTTTTCTCCCAAGCGGATAACAATCACATCCTTGTCCGTAACATGAGTGCCAATCAGCGAGTCGATATTGCAATTCAGGTTACGTTCCCAATAAGCGATGTTCAGCGGGGTAACCACTGTGCCGGGACGGTTTTGCGAGAGCATCTTCTCCAATTGATGGCAATAGTCGTTTTCTTCTTTGGATGCTGCCATGCCCCATTCGGAGAACCATTCGATGTCCGCTTTATATTCGTGGCGGGTGATAGAGTTGCCTAAGCAAAGAACACGTAACGGAGGGCGTTGTTCTATCCGGTTGTCGGAAAATGAGGGAGTTACTTCTTCCAGATAAAGCACGCGGCTGGCATATTCGTTTTGTTTCGAAGGTTCCACTCTGTGGGTAGAGGGAATTTCCAGTCCGTTGTCATTCAGATATGCACCGCTGAAACTTTTACCTTCAAATTTCAAAGGTTCAGTGTCGATGCGGTTCAGCTCATGCACCTTATAATATTTGTCTGGAGCAAGTCCTGCCATCTTCACCCGTGGCAAGTGCCGGTTGCAGAAATGTTCCGTTTTCCACCAGTAGAATACGGCTTTGTCCTTTTCTGGCGATACATACATCAGCGAAGCTGCGCCCTGTTTGTCATACGGAGAAAGTAAACGGTAAATATCTCCGAACTGTACGACGGGACGTATCGTCTTGTATTCGGCAATAGCGTTTCTGCACAATGCCTTTTCCTCTTCCGTCATATTCTTGGGCTGTATTTCCATACCTAATCGTCCGCTCATCGCTACATCAATACGGAACTTCAACGGAACGGAACGCGATGTCTGATGGTTGGGGCTTGCGCTGATATGCGCCCCCATGCCGATGGCGGGGAAGAAATAGGAAGTGCCCCATTGGATGTAGATACGCTGAAGTGCATCCGTATTGTCGCTTGTCCAGAATTCGTCGAAGTAGGGCAGTACACCGTAGTTGACACGTCCGCCGCCGCTGGCGCAAGCTTGTATCGTCAGTTGCGGATAGCTGGCGCGAATGCGTCGGCACACGTTCTCAAAACCCCGGTGGTATTCGATGTTCAGGTGGCTTTGATTGTCTTTGGTCAGGTATTGCGAACCTTGGGTGATGATGGACATATTGGCGTCCCACTTGATATAATCAATGTCGGGATAGGAATTCATCAGTTCGTCCACCGTCTGTACGATAAAATCCTGCACTTGCGGGTTGGAGAGGTCGAGCACGACTTGTGTGCCGCCGCGGGCGCATACCACTTCCCGTTCGGGTGCCTTGATAATCCATTCGGGGTGCTTTTCGTACAGTTCGCTTTTGGTATTAGCCATTTCCGGTTCCAGCCAGATGCCGAACCGTATGCCGTGTTTCCGGGCGTTGTCAAGTAATGATTGCAGTCCGCCGGGGAGTTTGGTCTTGTCTACGGTCCAGTCGCCTAAGGCATAAGAGTCGTTTTTGCGCGGATATTTGTCGCCGAACCAACCGTCGTCCATTACAAACAGTTCGCCTCCCATGGCAGCGATATCACCCATCATCTGGTCCATGCCCTGTTCGTTGATGTCGAAATAGACGCCTTCCCAACTGTTCAGCAGAATTTTGCGGGGAGTGTTCCCGTTGGCGAGTTTATGCAGGCGTGCCCATTGGTGGAATTTCCGGCTGCATCCGCTCATCCCTTCATCGCTGTAGGTTAGTGCCAATGCGGGGGTGCGGAACACTTCTTCTTTTTTCAGGTTGTACCAGGAGTTTTCTTCGTTGATGCCGGCGAGGAAATGGTGCCAGTCGTCTTCTTGCGTGTCAATACGCAGTTTGTAGTTGCCGCTGTAGCAAAGCGCTGCGCCGATGACGCGTCCCGTGTTCTCCTGCGGTTTGCCGTCGAGCGAGAACATCACTTCTGCATGTGCCGATTGGGAGTTGCGTACCCCGTCCGTGTTTTTGATGACTTTCATACCCGGTTGCAACGCTTCCTGGCAGAGTTGTCCTTCGTTTGCCCAGGCACCGGAAAGATGTGACAGCCAGACATTGCCGCGGCGGACAGGCAAGTAGGCAGAAGCAAACTGCTGAAGTTGGACAGGCTTCTTCTCTTCGTGACGGATTTCAGTCCATGTCTCGATGACATCTGCATCCTGCCATGCTTTGTAGCAGATGTTGACGAAGAAAGGATACACTTTGTCTTTCAGTTCTATCACCGTCAAAGTGGCATTTTCTTTTGTAAGGCGTGTTTCTTTTACGCCTATGACTGCCATTTGAAGTGTCAGGTTGCCGTCGGCATGGCGGACAGACAATGCCGTTTCGCATGGATACCCCATTCCATAGACGGGATAAGCATTTCTTCTGCGTGCTGTTTCACAAATGCTTCGGATATCCGCATCGGAGGTGCGTGAGCCGTAATACAGTTGTTCCGGTGTACCGCCGTTTGGTACCGAGAGAAGCAACTGTGTATGGGGAGTGGATATGGTGACATTTTGCGCCGACAGAAGTGTAGACAACAGCCAGACGGAAATTAGGAAAAACAGATTCCTTTTGTTAATAATTATCATAATAGCAAATTACGTGTTTTCTATGTTTACTAATGGAAACTTTTTGTATAAAGTGGATTCTCACATGAAGGCCAATCAAGAAAGCGACCTTCATTATCATTGAATTTTTCAAGTCCGTCTTCTCCAATTCTCGTCATTATAAGTTGCAACAAGTCACATAGATGGCCTTTTTGTTCTTTCAAATAATCCAAGTTGCCTTGATAAAGATACCAGTCTCTCTGAATCAATATCCACCAAAGAGAATACGTACACATTGTCATCCATTGGGGAAGTGGTGTAGAGTCACGGATCAAGTCGAGGCTTTTGGGGATCACTTCATTATACCCAAAAACCGTATTGACTGTCATCACTTCGGGATGCAAGTCTCTAATCCAAACCAAGCGGTCACGTTTTATCCCATCCCAGATATAATCTTGCATATTCAAATGCACCGTATAAGCTCCAGTTTGCCATATCTGATTCAAGCGTTCGTCATTACATCGGAACGAACCTTTGTAAGGGATATCTTGAAAAATAGAAATAGCCCGTATCTCTTTGAGGTGCAATTCTGCAGAATCGTCCAAAAGGTCAATCCGGGCAAACCGGAAACCGGAATTCCCGACTTCCAAGACCCCAAGCCAAGGTACACTAATAACAAAATCACGCATAGCATGATCGTTTGTCGCTCCATTCACTTCGTCTATGTCACACATAGCTTCGCTTACCGACTCTCCTAAGCGAACACGAATAGTAACAGGAGCATGTGAGGCTGGCATACCGGTGACAATTTGTAAGCCGCCTTGCAATTCCTTTCCGAAATCGAAAAGAATAGCAGGATGTTGCTGCCCGGTACTCGAAAGTTTACAGAGTTCATTATTCACAAGATTTGCTTGTCCATGCCCTGATCGGAGTAAATATTCTGCTCCTTGTATTAGTTGACTCTCCTGTTGCCAAACAATGCGTATCGGAGAAAGATACTCCCGTACATGGCTATCACGTTGTTGAGCAGATGATGTGACAACATGGAATAGAAAAATAGGAATGAGTACTATTATCTGACATTTTTTATACAGCATCAATTTTTCCATTATTTAGTAATTCGCATTTTTAGGGCTTGTAATCATATTCACCATTTATTACCCGTTTTACGGCATTCAAGTAACCATAACCATGCTTCATATCGGGCAAGAGATAACTTCCTTCCACCCATTCATTCCACGAGTTGATTGTAATCAGTTTGGGGCGGTCGGGGCGTTGGTCTACATATTCTTTCGTCTTCTGCAAGAAAGCAGCAAAACTTTCTGGCGAGTCATTGTAATGAACCACTTCTTTGGCTGTTTTATTCGGGAAACGCGGGGTGTCATCCCATCCTATTGATGCATTTGGGAAGAATGGCACACCCAATGAATCCAGTTTCGCTGTCCATTGATCGCGACGTTGCATGGCTTTTGTACCCCATGCCAGATAATCTTCTTCGTATGGCCATCCCCAATTGTATTTTGTCACACTGTTTACTTCTGCCTTTACAACAAGTTCTATAAACTTGTCGGTGGGAGACCCGTCACCGATGAGTTGCAAGTGCAAATCAGGGAATCCTGCCTTTTTCACTTCGCTACGGAAATAATCCATAGCCTTCTTCACACCGTCTGCATTACCGAAACTTTCCAACAGTTCATGAAAACCAAATATGGAAAATACCGGACAATTGTCTATCTTGTAATAGTTGGGCTTGTGAAAGTATTGGCGTATCACTCGTTCTACAATGATTTTAAAGTTGGCCCAGTCTACCACACCGGTCCACAGACGCGAGTTGTTGTCCTTGTAACGGTGTACATTCCAATAGTTGTGTGCCACGTTATGGTTGGCCCACATCAGGTAAAACTTCATTTTTTTATTATTCTTGGCTTTCAGAAATCCATTGTTTACGGTGCTTTCTAAAAAAGGCTGTCCGTTGAACCAGTACCAATCGAAGATAAACGTATTGATGCCGTGAGCGGTTGCCACGTCAATCCATTTCTCCATCACCTGCGTGTCATCGTCCATTTCGTATCCCCACAAAGGAACCTTTGGCTGATAGTGTCCTTCGAAACGGGGATTACCTTTTTTGATAATTTCCCATTCGCCTGTACCTTCACTCCACAGTGTGTCGCGTCCCATCGGATCATTGTGACACGACGGCCAAATATAAGCTGCCACATCATATTCATCTTGTTCTTTCAACTGTCCGCTTCTTTGGGGTGTAGAGACACAGGAGCAGATTGTTGTGATAGCAACCATTAAAAGAAGAGTAAGTAAACTCCATAAATAAGTCAGTGTTCTTAAATAATGCATATCTTTTTTTATTTTAAATAGTGAATAATTTAATCTGTTCATTAAAGTAGAAGGTACACCTTGATTTCATTTAAAGGTAACGTCGCGCTGATTTCTTCCGAGTTGCAGAACTTTCCTCATAACAAAATCATAGTGTCGGCAACAATATCTTCGGCTTGTACTATGTCATGAGTGCAAGCTCGTGCGATTATAATAAGTACTCCCTACAATACAACTTTTATCAGGTGTTACTTTATTCTGCTTGGAAACTTTTAGTTTGTACATCACGGGAGTTCGGCCCTACCATAACATCAAATTCTCCGGGTTCGTAAACATAGTGTAATTCGGAATTATAGAATTTCAAGTCATCTTTCGTAATAACAAACTTAACATCACGACTTTCCCCGCTTTTCAGGAAAATGCGTTCAAAACCTTTCAACTCTTTCATTGGACGGGCGACCTCCGCGTAAATATCACGAAGGTACAGTTGTACCGTTTCATAACCATCATAGTTTCCTTTGTTGGTTACAGTGACAGATACAGTCAACTCACCATTCTTAGGCAAGGTTTCCGAGCTAATTTGCAATCCACCATAAACAAAGTCCGTATAACTCAAACCATATCCAAACGGATACAGAGGTTCATTACTCTCATCCAGATAATTGCCGGCATAACGGTTGAACACATGATTGTCGGGATCAGGACGACCTGTATTCAAATGATTGTAGAATAGCGGCAGCTGTCCCACTGAACGTGGGAAGGTAGTTGTCAGTTTGCCGCTTGGAGTGACTTTGCCAAACAATACATCGGCAACCGCGTCTCCTGTTTCGCTACCGCCAAACCAGACATTCAATATGGAATGAACATTCGCATCCTCCCAATTCAAGACCAGAGGACGTCCTGTGAACAGAAGAAGTACGACAGGTTTGCCCGTTTTCACTAAAGCCTTCAATAAATCTTGTTGTGTATCGGGTATCTCGAGGCCGGTGCGTGAAGCCGATTCACCGCTCATTTCCGCACATTCACCCAAAGCGGCAACAATGACGTCTGAACGGGAAGCCACGCGTAAAGCCTCGTCCAACAGTTGTCGGTTATCTCTACGTTCCAGCGGGCGAATACCCGTAGCAGCTTTTTCTGTTTCCGTATCATAATATATGTTGCTGCCTTTTGCATATAGAATTTCAGCCTTGTCACCCGCTGCCGCACGGATTCCTTCCAACAATGTTCTGTGGCGGGACGGTGTACATGTCATGCTCCACATACCGCACATATTATTACGTGCGTCCGCCATCGGACCGATCAGGGCAATCCTGCCTTTTTGCTCAAGTGGAAGCAGCTTGTTGTCATTCTTTAATAGAACAAATGTTTCAGCCGCAATCGCACGTGCTGCAGAACGGTGTTCAGGCGTATAAAGTTTTTCTTTGGCACGCAGGGCATCGCAATATTTATACGGATTGGAGAACAGTCCCAGTTTATATTTGGCTTCCAATACACGGCGACAAGCCGTATTAATCTGCTTTTCCGTTATCTTCTTTTCTTTCAGGGATTCCTCCAATGTATTGAGAAACCCGCATGAAACCATATCCATATCCGTTCCTGCCTGTAAAGCGCGAATGGAGGCTTCCTTCAGAGGGGCGACACCATGGGAGGACATTTCGGCTATCGAATTGTAATCTGTTACCAATAGTCCTCCGAAGCCCCATTCATTCCGGAGCAGGTCGGTCAGTAACCATTTGTTGGCTGTGGCGGGAATACCGTCAACGATATTAAAAGAGCTCATGACACTGCCTGCACCGGCGTCAACGGCAGCTTTATAAGGAGCCAGATATTCGTTATACATACGTAGTCGGCTCATATCCACTGTATTGTAATCACGTCCCGATTCGGACGCCCCATAAAGTGCGAAATGTTTCACACAGGCAAGAATCTCATCGTTGCCTTGCATATTGTTTCCCTGATAACCACGCACATACGCTTTTGCCATTAAAGAACCCAGGTAAGGATCTTCTCCACTTCCTTCTGCGATACGTCCCCAACGGGCGTCACGACAAATATCGACCATCGGGCTGAATGTCCAGTTAATACCGTCTGCGCTGGCCTCAATAGCGGAGATACGTGCCATACGTTCGACGGCCAGCGTATCCCAACTACAGGAAAGTGCCAATGGGATCGGGAAAATAGTTTCGTAGCCGTGGATAACGTCTGCACCTACAAGTAGAGGTATTTTCAATCGGCTTTCTTCTACCGCAAGGTGCTGTAGGACATTGATTTTCTGAATGCCCTTGACATTGAAGAAGCCGCCTATTTCCTGTTTGCGAATCATATCGCTAAGTTCACCGTTCATCACCGAACCTGTCACGAGATCACCGCCCGAAGGCAGGTTCAGTTGTCCGAGTTTCTCACGGAGAGTCATCCGGTCCATTAAGTCGGTAATGAAACGGTCCATTTCCCTATCTTTCCCTCCCCCGGATGGTGAGCAGGCAAAGAGAGTAAGCCCGCAAAGGGCGCAAGATATAAGATTTCTTATCTTCATTTTTCTTGTTATTGGGTTATTTATACTTGTTGTCCGATTTTTCTTTCCACACCACTACTCCCGCAGGTTCAAGGCGTGCACTGCCAATCAGTACTTCTGCCTCATCGGGAATGACTATTTCCTGAATGTCCGACGTATAATTCAAGGCGATGTAAAAACCGTCACGCCATTCCTTCACCACTCCGTACGGTAAATCTTCAGTCGGTACGCCGGCTTCCGTATATACACGACGTACTACTTCTTTCTCCAATTTGCCGTCATCGGTATCCGTTCCGATATAGGTGACCGTTCCTTTACCCAGCCTACGGTGTATCACGGAAGCAGCTCCCTTATAAAACTGGTCCGCATACACAGCCCACACATCTGTTCCGGCAGCTGGGGTTAGTACGTCCGCCCAATTGTTCCAGGCGTATTCCTCACTGCCGAAATCTA
>ENA-ORUN01000796-ORUN01000796.1-human-gut-metagenome-genome-assembly--contig:-NODE-796-length-34930-cov-5.580473_pt1 | contig 34930 bp, 18 predicted proteins | sample MGYA00242080_ERZ509209 | MGnify/ENA primary metagenome ERZ509209 (study PRJEB26280, sample SAMEA2338786) | human gut metagenome | biome: human gut; feature: human-associated habitat; material: faeces... | reverse complement strand
ACATCAACCTTGCCCTTGACAACATCAAGGCGCAAATCATTAAGCACTACCAACGTATTTCCGACCGCGAAGCATTCGTAACTGCGGAAATGGTACGTAACGCCTATCAGGGAATCGGCAGCGAGTATGAAACATTGCTCAAAGCATTTGACCGTGAAAACGAGGTGTTCAAGAAACGTGTGGGCAAAGACAGGACAATAGCAACCTACCGTTCACGGGTGGTGGCAAGAAACCATGTGGCAGCTTTCATAAAGTCTTTTTACAGACGGACAGATATGTCCATGTTGGAGATTACCCCCGACTTCATTAAGGAGTTTGCCGCCTACCTCTCAACAGAGGCTGGACTACGTAATGGAACGATATGGGAGAAGTGTATGTGGCTGAAAGGTGTGGTCATGCGTGCGCATTTCAACGGATTGATTCCGAGAAATCCGTTTGCCCAATTCCATATCAGCCCGAATGTAAAGGAGCGTGAGTACCTGACGGAAGATGAACTGAAGGCGTTGATGACACATGAGTTCAACGATGCCAAGTTATCTTATATCCGTGACATCTTTGTATTTGCCAATTTCACCGCCCTCTCTTTTGTGGATATCAAGGAGTTGTCTAAAGATAACATCGTGGAAGTGAACGGCGAGAAATGGATTATCGGCAAGCGTCACAAGACCAATGTCCCGTTCCAGGTGAAACTTCTTGATATTCCTTTACAGATAATCAAGCGTTACGAGACCAATCAAGAGGACAATCTTGTATTTCCAAATCTCAACTATTGGTCTATTTGCAAGCCACTGAAAAAAGTGATGAAGGAGTGTGGTATAACAAAGGACATATCATTTCATTGCTCAAGACATGGATTTGCCACCCTTGCTTTGAGTATGGGTATGCCCATTGAGAGCGTAAGCCGTGTATTGGGACATACGAACATTGTTACAACTCAAATTTATGCGAAGATTACCACGCAGAAACTTGACAACGATCTGACCATGCTCGGTGATAGATTGAGTAAAACATTTAACGGTATAACAATGGCATGAATATGGAAAGAAGCATCATAACAATAGGTGAATCCGGCAACATTATCATGCCGAACAATACCACCGATATTTGGATGAGCGAACCGGAACTTGTGGAACTGTTTGGGATAATCGCTCCAACACTTCGTGCTGCCATCAGAGCCATATACAAGAGTGGAGCATTAAAAGAATACGAGGTTCATAAGTATATTCGATTGGAGAACGGCTATCATGCAGATGTATTCAATCTTCCGATGATAGTTGCACTTGCTTTCCGCATCAATGGTTTCGGTGCGGAACAGATGCGCAATGCCATCCTTGAAAGGTTGTACTTGCGAAAAGAGAAAACAGTCTTCTTCTTTTCGCTGAGCAGTAACGGAGCAAAAGCATCTAATTATCAGGCATAGAATCTAACAATGTGGCGACATGAAATCATGAAACCGACAAATCTTTATCTGTCAATTGATTGCTGATAAAACATACTGCCGATAAAATGTATTAGTATTCAGTTGAACAAACGTATTACCGTTTTACCAATAATACGTTTTACCAACAAAAACCCGAAGAAGCAGCCCTATAACGGATGTTTTTTCGGGTTTGTTTTATATGCTCATTGCCTGTTTCCTGTGCAATTCGCAGCAAGTTTTTCATTCCATGTAAATTTTGCGCCGTTCTGCTGTGATTTGCTTATCAGGCTTTTGCGTGAGTTGCCGTAGCTTTGCACACGGTTAGTTATTAACGATTTAAGCGAAATGTAAATGAAAACGACAAAGAATGAAAAGGAGGAGTTTATCCGGGTCGGTACAACACTCTACAAGTTAGTGAACCAGCCCCGTCTGAACGGAGGCTATGTAAAGAAACGCATCCCGTGGAACAACGAGACCCTACGTCAAGACTATGGCAAGGACTACATCGGCAGTGTACCCAAGTATGACGGTTTCTGCACTGTACCCGAACACGTCAATTATCAGCCTGTAATCGGCAAGTTCCTCAATCTTTACGAGCCGATAGACCACCAACCGAAAGAGGGTGATTTCCCCTCTATCTGCTCATTGGTGGAACACATCTTCGGGGAGCAATACGAATTGGGCATGGATTATCTCCAACTGCTCTACCTGCAACCTATACAGAAGTTACCCATTCTGCTGTTGGTGTCGGAGGAACGAAACACGGGCAAAAGCACATTCCTCAATTTTCTGAAAGCACTGTTTCAGAACAACGTGACATTCAACACCAACGAGGATTTCCGCAGCCAGTTCAACTCCGACTGGGCAGGGAAACTCCTTATAGTGGTGGACGAGGTACTGTTGAGCCGCAGGGAGGATAGCGAGCGGTTGAAGAACCTAAGTACGGCATTATCCTACAAGGTGGAAGCCAAAGGCAAAGACCGTGACGAGATAGCATTCTTTGCCAAATTCGTGCTGTGTTCCAACAACGAGTATCTGCCTGTAATCATTGATGCAGGTGAAACACGCTATTGGGTGCGCAGGATAGACCGCTTGCAGTCGGATGATACCGACTTCCTGCAAAAGCTGAAAGCGGAGATACCTGCTTTTCTCCACCATCTGCAACACAGGCAGCTATCCACTGAAAAGGAGAGCCGTATGTGGTTTGCCCCCTCGCTGCTGCATACCGAAGCTTTGCAGCGTATCATCCGCAGCAACCGCAACAGATTGGAGATAGAGATACACGAGCTTATACTTGACATTATGGAGAGTGTAGGCACGGACACTGTCTCATTTTGCCCTAATGACCTGCTGGTGTTGCTGACGAACACGCAGGTCAAGGCGGAGAAACACCAAGTGCGGAAGGTATTGCAGGAGTGCTGGAAACTGACCCCTGCACTGAACGGGCTGACATATACCACCTACCAACTGAACTATAATCGGGAATGTCGGTACGAACCGATAAGGAGGGTCGGACGCTTCTACACCGTTACAAGGCAGCAACTTGAATCCCTGTAATTCCATTTTTTTGTTGAATTGATGAATAAAGGTATAACCATACTGATAATAAGCGATATACTCTCTCAACAAAATCTCAACAGACCAAAAGAGAAATTGAGAACATCGCACCGACTGATTGTTGATTTCTCTTTTGGCGAGTGCCTTGTTGAGAAGTTGTTGAGCATATAGAAGTCTGTATATAAAAGAATTACACTGTCTATTCATCGAATCAACGGATTTTCATCAACATTAAAACCATTATAATATGACTACACAGGAAGCAAAACAAATAAGAATTGCAGACTATCTGCAAAGTTTGGGTTACACACCCATAAGGCAACAGGGCAACAACCTTTGGTACAAGTCACCGCTGAGAGAGGAATCCAATGCCTCGTTCAAGGTGAACACCGAGCTGAACCAATGGTACGATTTCGGCATCGGCAAGGGTGGCAACATCATCGCATTGGCTTCGGAACTCTACCGCTCCGACAATGTACCGTATCTGTTGGAACGCATCTCCAAACAGACACCGCACTTGCATACCACCAATCATATGCCATTCTCTTTTGGTCGGCAATCCGTTTCAGAACCGATGTACCGACACCTGCAAGTTACGGAACTGTCCTCTCCTGCACTGTTATCCTATTTGCAGGAGCGTGGAATAAACGCAGAACTTGCCAAGCAGGAATGTAGGGAACTCCGTTTTGAGAACAAGGGCAAGCCATACTTCGCCATCGGCTTCCCGAACATGGCAGGGGGCTATGAGGTGCGCAACCGCTATTTCAAAGGCTGTGTCGCTCCAAAGGACATCACCCATATCCGACAGCATGGAGAGCCACGAAATATGTGTTATCTTTTCGAGGGCTTCATGGATTACCTCTCGTTCCTTTCCATCCATGTGAGGAACAATCCGCAGTACCCCCGACTGACCATGCAGGATTATGTCATACTGAACTCCGTTTCCAATCTCACAAAGGCAGAGGGCATATTGGCAGACTACTCCCATATCGGCTGTTTCCTCGACAATGACACGGCAGGACGGACAGCATGTGAGCATCTAAAGGCAAGGTTCGGGGAACGCCTTTCCGACAAGTCTATACACTATAGTGAGTATAAGGACTTGAACGACTACCTGTGCGGTAAGCCTTTGTCCCAATCGGCAGAGCCGATGAAGCAGGAGAAGCAAGTCCAATCCGCAAGGCGGATGATGCAGCCACCGAAAAGACAAAGGCTTAAGATGTAGGAGTGGGGATGCATGCAGCCGTGCGGATATTTGCCGATGGAAAATACCATAGCTTATTAGGGAATTTTCCGAGCCGCAATACTCCGTACCGCTGAAAATTCCCCAATAAGGCAAAGGGACAAGCCCCTCTGCACACCCCGAGACCAACGGCAAGAGCCGTACAGAAGAATAAACCAACCATTGTTTCACAAGCTAAAAAGAAAGGATTATTATATGGGTTATGCAGTATTACACATGGAAAAGACAAGCGGAACGGATTCCGCCATGTCAGCGCACATAGAACGCACCATCAAACCGAAAAGTGCCGATGAGAGCAGGACACACCTCAATCGGGAACTGATAAAGTTTCCTGACGGAGTGGAGAACAGGACACAAGCTATACAGCACCGATTGGACACCGCAGGGCTGACACGCAAAATCGGGAACAATCAAGTGAGGGCTATCCGTATATTGCTTACGGGAACCCACGAGGATATGGAACGCATCACCGACGAGGTCAGACTTGATGAGTGGTGCAACGACAATCTGAAATACCTTGCCGACACATTCGGCAAGGAGAATATCGTATCGGCAGTCTTACACATGGATGAGCAGACGCCACACATACACGCCACCCTTGTTCCGATTGTCAAGGGAGAGCGTAAGCGCAAAAAGAAAGAGGAACAGGTAAAGAAACGCTACCGAAAGAAGCCGACCGACACAGCCCGACTATGTGCCGATGAGATTATGACACGGCTGAAATTGAAGTCCTACCAAGATACATACGCCATTGCGATGGCAAAGTATGGGTTGCAACGTGGCATTGACGGTTCGGAAGCAAGGCATATCACCACACGGCAGTATTACCGTGATTTAGTGCAGCAGACGGAACAGTTACAGGCTGATATAGGGCAACTCCAAGACCGTAAAGAGACGGCACAGGAAGAACTGAAACGAGCCAAGAAAGAGGTGCAGACCGAGAAACTGAAAGGAGCAGCCACTACCGCAGCGACCAACATAGCCGAGAGTGTCGGTTCTCTTTTCGGGAGTAACAGGGTCAAGACGCTGGAGAGGGAGAACACCGCACTGCATCGGGAGGTTGCCACCCATGAGGAAACTATCGAAGCACTGCAAGACAGAATACAGGCCATGCAGACCGACCACAGCCATCAATTATTGGATATACAACAGAAGCATATCAACGAATTGGCACAGACGGAAACGAATCTCAAACGTGAGATTTCAAGACTTACGGTATTGTTGAACAAGACCTTGAAATGGTTTCCTCAAATCAAGGATATGATTAACCTTGAAAGGCTGTGCCTTGCTGTTGGCTTCAACAAAGAGCAGACGGCTACCTTGCTGACAGGCAAACCTGTTGAATATAGCGGTGAGTTGTATTCGGAAGAGCACAAGCGGAAATTCAAGGCAAAAGATATCAAAGCCAAAGTATTCTCAGACAATGGTAAGTTTGTCCTTACGATTGACTTGCGACCTATTGGAGAGTGGTTCAAGGAACAATTTGAGAAATTACAGCAAATGATGCACCGACCTGTTCAATCACAACGGAAAGACAGAGGTATGCAACTGTAAATCAAAATAAAGTCCGTGATAGTAGAATGACATATCACGGATTTTTTGTACTTTTGCATTCGGATTGGGGTAACTCTATCCGAGACATAAAAAAACAGAAGCGTTATGCTTTCTTGTAAGTCGAGAACGTAGGAAATTCAAGACACTGCACAAGGATGGCATAGTGGTTCTCACGCATATAGCGTGGGCTGCTATACTACATTCGTGCATTTAGGTTTCCTACGACCTTCGACTTAGAATGTTGCATTGGTAGTCCACGTTTCTGCATTTGAGAACTCGCTTCTTTGGACTAAGAAGCAAAAAAAGAAAACTATATGGAACAAAAAGTTCTACTATCAAAAATGAACATGACAAAAACACTACTGTCAGTTATGCTTTGTTGCTGTTGCAACATTATGGCATTCGGGCAAAACATGACCCAAGAAATTGAAAAGATTATCAAAGGGAAGCAAGCGTCTGTTGGGGTGGCAATTATCCATAATGACGATATAATTACCATTGCCAACGAGGATAAATATCCCACTATGAGCGCATTCAAATTTCACATTGCAGTAACAGCTCTGAAGAAGATGGAAGCTGAAAATATTCCGTTGGATAAAAAGGTATACATCAAGAAAAAAGAAATGTTGAAAAATACGTATAGCCCATTAAGGGACAAATATCCCAATCAAGGGATTCACATATCTTATAGGGATATAATAGACTACACAGTTAAGATTAGCGACAACAACACATGCGATTGGCTGATAAGGTTTGTTGGTGGTATTGACAAAGTGGACTCCTACATAAAATCTCTCGGAATAAAAGAAATGAATTTCACGGAGACAGAGGAAAGTATGCATGTAGACATTATGCGATGTTACAACAACTGGAGTACACCGCTTGCGATTGCTCAATTATTGAAGAAGATTTATACAGAGAATATATTGACAAAAGAACATTTTGCATTTTTGGAGACATCTATGCTCAATTGCGTGTCGGGCAAGAACAAACTGATTGCAGGTTTGCCTCATGACGTTAAGTTCGGACATAAGACAGGACATTCCGACCGCACTGCCGATGGAGTACAAATAAGCGAGGCTGATGCTGGAGTGATTTATCTACCTAATGGAGAGAAATGTTACATTGTTGTCTTGATAAAGGATTCTCGTGAATCTGATGATGATAACGCCAAAATAATGGCTGATATATCCAATGTGGTTTATCGTCATCTAAATAAATAAAAATCCAATTATAATGAATCAAAGTCTCTAACATATCTTTGTTGGAGACTTTTTGTTAAATATCATATTTGAAAAGTGTGCATTTCAATAAAAAGTAATAACTTTGCAAGTGAAAGAGTTATTTGACAGTATAGCACCGCAAAACGCTGAAAATCGCACGGTTGCCAACTCGTTACTGTTACTTCTCAAATACTCAGTTAAATGTTTATTTCTCAAACGGTTGTGTCAAGCCGTTGAAAATCTAAAATAAAAATAAACCGGAACTACTAATAGCTTCTATAAATCAAATATATACTGAAATCTAAATGAAAAAACTCATCTTTCTATTCATGCTAATTATCGCATGCGAAATACAAGCCCAACGACATGAAAAAATAGTAATGTCCAACCCTTTGAATTTAAGCTACCGATTTCAAACAGACGGTGTTTGTCGCCGTGAAACAGCTGATCCAGTCATTATCTTATTCAAAGACCGTTATTACTTATTTGCTTCTCATTCTTCTGGATATTGGCATTCCTCTAACCTAAAAGATTGGACATATGTGGCAACCAAAACACTAAAAGCAGTAGAAGCATGGGCACCCGCCTTATTAATATACAAAGACGCACTATATTACCTAGGCATGGGCGAAGAACGAATTTATAGAAGTACAGCCCCCGAAGCAGATAAATGGGAAGAAGTTAAATTTGACTTACAAGGCCTTGGCGATCCTGCTTTCTTTCAAGATAACGACGGACGGGTATACTTATATCATGGATGCTCCGACTGGGCCCCTATCAAGGGAGTTGAGGTTGATCCAGAAAATGGTTTTAAGAAAATCGGAGCAGAAATTGATTTAATACCTCATGCATCAGATCGTTTAGGTTGGGAGGTATTCGGAGACAAGAATGACCAACATGACAAAAAAGGATGGAATGAAGCTCCTTGCATTACCAGACAAGGTGACTTTTACTATCTGATGTATGCTGCACCAGGTACAGAATTTACAAGCTATTGCACTGGCGTATATGTTTCCAAAAATCCACTAGGTCCTTATACTTGCATGCCTGGTGCTCCTTTTGCCATTAAAGCCGGGGGATTTATTAAAGGAGCTGGCCATGGACACCCATTTAAAGACCGTTATGGAAATGACTGGTATGTAGCCACAATCGTCGTTGCATCTAAAGAACATTATGAACGTCGCATTGGCATATTCCCTGCTTTTTATAAAGATGGTTATGCTCACGCCATAACTGAATATATGGATTTTCCCTTTATTCTACCGAACAAAAAAGTCGACTTCAGCCAAGATCAGATTTCAGCCGGAATGAATTTGCTCTCCTATAACAAACAGATGAAAGCTTCTTCTTCATTGGACACTCATCAAGCAAAAATGGCAACGGATGAGGATGTTAGGACGTGGTGGTCAGCAGCATCCGGAAAGAAAGGAGAATGGTTACAAATGGATTTAGGTCAACCAATGGATCTTTCAGCTCTGCAAATCAGTTTTTCTGATGAAGGTTTCAAAACATACAGACATGATAAGAACGTACCGGTCTATCAATATATAGTAGAAGGTTCTTTGAACGGAACAGACTGGCAACTCTTGGCAGACCGTTCCCAAAACACCAAAGACCAAATATACGAACTGATTGTATTGGACAAGAAAATAAAAACCCAGTTTGTACGAATCAAGAATACTAAAGACTTTGCGACAGGCTACTTTTCCATAGCAGATATACGTTTATTTGGAAATGCAAAAGGGAAAGTTCCGAAACAGGTATCCAACTTCATAGTCGAACGCAATAAAGATAGAAGAAGAATAGCTTTTACATGGGACAAACAACCATCAGTTGAAGGATATGTGATTCGTTGGGGAGCTTCTCCTGAACACATAGACAATGCTATAATGGTGTATGACAACCAAGCTGAATTTGGCTTCTTCGATCGTGATATGACCTATTATATGACAATTGAAGCATTTAACGAATCAGGTAAAAGCAAAAGTAGTACTCCTATCAAGATTAATTAATATAAAAAAGAAAGTCAACTCACATCTTGAAAATAAAAGTTATAAGAAGGTATGATTTTGCGACATCATTATCTTGATTTATGTCACTGAAATTTATTCATACACTAATGTCACAAATTCAGATACTATATATCGAACATGGAAATTACTTTTGTTTACAAGAAACCGATAACACATTAAAATAAGTATTATGAAAAAAGTAACACATTGGATGTACCCTTATTTATTTCTATGCTTACCTATTATATCATTAAGTGCTCAAAACAGTGAGAATCTTAAGAAAAAGAAAAACTTCATCTCCAATCTAATGAAAAAGATGACACTGGATGAGAAAATAGGACAACTATATCAATGCTCTGGCGGCGGAGATATTACAGGCCCAAATAAGGAAAGAATTCCTCGTACCGAACAAATATCACAAGGATATTTGGGTTCAATGCTGAACATTCAGGGTATAGAAGAGATACGTAAATACCAGGAAGCGGCCATGAAATCAAGATTAGGGATTCCTTTGGTTTTCGGTTTAGATGTTCTTCATGGTTATCGTACAGGCTTTCCCATCCCTCTGGCAGAAGCGGCAAGTTTCGACTTAAAGGCTATTGAAAAAGCATCACATTATTCAGCAACAGAAGCAGCTTCCGAAGGTATCAACTGGACTTTTGCCCCAATGGTAGATATCAGTTGGGACGCTCGTTGGGGACGCGTGATGGAAGGAGCTGGTGAGGATCCATTTTATGGTGCATTAGTAGCTAAAGCTCGCATACGCGGGCTTCAAGGAGACGATTTATCAGCAACCAATACCATTATGGCTTGTGTGAAACATTTCGCTGCTTATGGGGCACCTATAGCTGGTAAAGAGTACAATAACGTAGATATGTCTTTAAGCCATTTTGCCAACTTTTATATGCCTCCCTACAAGGCAGCAGTAGAAGCAGGCGCAGCCACTGTAATGGGGGCATTTAATGATTATAATAATATCCCATCTTCGTGCAATACCTTCCTGTTACGCAAATTATTGAAAGAACAATGGGGGTTTAAAGGTTTTGTAGTATCAGACATGAATTCCGTGCGTGAAATAATCAATCACCGGTATGCCAAAGACGAAAAAGATGCAGCGGCCAAAGCCATCAATGCCGGTATGGATATGGAAATGGTAAGTACCTGTTATTTAAAACATTTGAAAGAATTGATTAAAGAAGGCAAAGTGAAAGAAAGTATATTAAACGACGCTGTACGCCGCATTTTAGAAAAGAAATACGAACTGGGACTGTTTGATGACCCCTATAAATATTGTAATCCCGAAAGAGCACGGCAGGTACTAAACTCCCCTCCCATACGGAAAGCAACTCGCCACATCGCAGAGCGCTCCATTGTTTTATTAAAGAATGAAAGAAATGTATTGCCTTTATCTAAAGAAACAAAAAAAATAGCTTTAATAGGTGCATTAGCTAAATCAAAAGGAGACATGCGTGGTGGTTGGTCCGGTGCCGACGAGAGTAAAGTCGTAACTCTATATGAAGCGATGGAAAACCGTGGATGTGCGATAAACTATTGTGATGGTTACGACTTGGAAAGAAATCAAATTGTCAACTTAGACCAAACTTTATCAGCAGCCCGTCAATCGGACATTGTCATTGTGGCTATAGGAGAACGGGCAGGAGAAACCGGTGAATTATCTTCGAAAGGAGACATATCCATTCCTACAGAACAACAAAAGTTGGTCTCCGAACTTATAAAAACCGGAAAGCCGGTTGTTGCACTGATAATGTGCGGCCGTCCTGTGATTTTTAATGAAGTACGCCGGGAAGCTCCCGCTATCTTATGCACATGGTGGTTGGGTAGTGAAGCTGGTAATGCTATCTGTAATGTGTTGTGGGGAGATTACAACCCATCTGGTAAACTGCCAATGACTTTCCCGCAACATAACGGACAAATCCCATTATACTATCAATACAAAAGTACCGGACGTCCCACCGCCTTGGGAGGATGGTGCTCTAAATACAAAGACATTCCTACAGATCCAGCTTATCCATTTGGATATGGTTTATCATATTCTACTTTCACATATTCGGATGTAAAATTACTTCCAGGGAATGGCAAAGACGTACACACACGTGTTGCCGCTACCATAACGAACACTGGAAAATATACCGGTGAAGAAGTTGTTCAATTATACATCCGTGACGAAGTTGCCTCAATTACCCGCCCTATTAAAGAACTAAAAGGCTTCGAGAAAATAGAATTGAAAGCAGGAGAAAGTAAAATTGTGACTTTCGACATAAAAGACCAACAACTGGGATTTTATGACAACGCAATGAAGTTCACAGTTGAAAAAGGAGATTTCACCTTTATGATTGGTGGAAACAGTGAAGAACTAAAAGAGATTGTATATAATTATTAATTATCCAAATCTAAGAACATGGAAAATGATCGTTTAATTAACAAAGCAGGATGGCTTAAATATTCACTGCTTTGCCTATTGAGTTGTCCATTGTCCGTCACAGCTGCTATTGATTCCAAGACAGCAGAGACCCCATTGGCGATTACCAACCTAACAAACCGTGATGTTGAAACACAGAATAATCTTCTGGAGATTCAACAAAACAGTAGAAAACGTACCCTTACAGGAACCGTTGTAGATGAAGCAGACGGAACCCCTATCGTCGGAGCGAACATTATTATCAAAGGCTCCAAAACTGGTGTTATCACTGACCTAGACGGACGCTTCTCTATTCCTATTAATGAAAAAGGAGGAACGTTAGAAATCAGTTATATCGGCTATAAGAAACAAAATGTCTATATCACTGACCAAGGTTTTATTAATGTGAAATTAGCCTCCGACAATGAAATGTTAAGTGAAGTCGTCATTGTAGGAGCCGGTACGCAAAAAAAAGTTTCAGTAACAGGGGCGATTACATCCGTTAAAGGTGCAACTTTAAAAGCTCCAAGTTCTTCATTAACAAACAGTATTGCAGGAAAACTGGCAGGTGTTGTTTCTACCACCAGCAGTGGAGAACCAGGTTCAACTTCTTCTTTCTATATTCGTGGTATCAGTACATTCGGAGGAGTATCTACACCTTTAATTTTATTGGATGGTGTAGAAATTTCTTCAGGCGACCTGGATCGTATACCTTCCGAATCAATCGAAAGCTTTTCCATATTAAAAGATGCATCTGCGACTGCTATTTATGGTGCCCGTGGTGCAAACGGGGTGATGTTGGTTACTACTAAAGATGGTGAAGTCAATCAACGTGCCAAGATAAATGTAACAGTAGAGGCTTCTTTACAGAAACCTATGAAGTTCGTTGATTATGTAGACGGTGGTACGTGGATGGAAATATATAATGAAGCAGCAACAGCCCGTGACAAAGCTACCCGCTATTCACAGGAGGATATTGATATGACACGTAGCCATCAATATCCCTATCGCTATCCTGATATAGATTGGCAGGACGTAATGTTCAAAAATCAGACATGGAATGAGCGTGCTAATATCAATGTTTCCGGTGGTGGCTCAAAAATAACCTACTATATGAGCATACAAGCCAACCATGATACCGGTATGTTGAATACTCCCAAAACATACTCGTACGACAACAACATCGACCGTTGGAATTATATCTTCCAGAATAACCTGACATACAAGCTAACCTCTACAACAAAAGTAGGCTTAAGAATGAATGCCCAAATCGGTAAACTGAAAGGCCCCAACTATTCAACTACAGATTTATTTGGCGCTGCTCGAGATGTAGCTCCAGTACTTTTCCCGGCAACCTATCCTGCTCAACCGGATGACACGCATATCCGATTCGGTAATGATATTATTTCCGGCTCAGAGTTATATACTAATCCTTATGCCAAAATGTTAAGCTCCTTCAAAGAAGAGAACTATAACACATTGAATACAGTCATGAATATAGAGCAAGGATTAGACTTTGTAACTAAAGGGTTGAAATTAACAGCATTAGTGAATTTCAAAAACTGGGCTTCTTCCAATTTCACTCGCAGTATTGCTCCTTATTATTATCGCATGATGAGCAGTACGTGGGACCCTAATAATCCGGATACATACGAATTGGAGCGTTTAGGAGACTCCGGTGATGACTATATCACAGAAAAAGATAATGGATATAGCTCTAACAGCACATTCTATTTTGATGCACGCTTAGATTACAACCGTACTTTTGGAAGTCACTCTGTATCAGGAATGTTAATGTATATGCAACGTGAAAATCGTTCAGGTGTACGTCCTAACAGATTGCAAGGTTTATCCGGCCGTTTCACCTATGATTATCAACACAAATATTTAGCAGAATTCAACTTCGGTTACAACGGAAGTGAGCGTTTATTGAAAGAGGATCGTTTTGAATTCTTCCCAGCTATGTCTTTAGGTTGGGTTATCAGTGAAGAGAAATTCTGGGAACCCATAAAAAAACAGGTGAACTATTTAAAACTTCGTGGATCTTACGGTATTGTAGGAAGTGACCAAATGGATGAAGGTGCAGGACATTACCTGTATGTAAGCCAAATCGGCCTTTCAGGTGGAGGATACCATACCGGATTCGATGGCGAATTCACACAAAATGGCCCTTCATTTGGTTCTTTTGGTGTTGAAGATGCTTGCTGGGAACGTGTAAACAAGTTAGACATAGGTGTTGATATAGAATTATTCAACCAACTGAATATCACTTTTGATTATTTCTTTGACCATCGCCATAAGATACTTATGAAACGCGGTTCATGGCCTACCTTATTAGGTTATTTTGGTACAACTCCCTGGAGTAACATTGGTGAGGTAGACAATAAAGGTATAGAACTCAGTTTAAACTGGCACAAAGAGGTTATCAAAGATTTGAATGTAGACCTACGCGCCAACTTTACATACAACAGAAACAAATACGTTTACTATGATGAACCTAATTATGAAGCTGTATGGAAGAAAAAGACCGGGCAACCTCTAAGTATATCATGGGGATATATTTCAGAAGGCTACTTCAAAAATCAAGAAGAAATCGATAATGGTCCGGATCAAAGCGGATTAGGCAGCCAAGTGAAACCTGGTGATATCAAGTATCGCGATGTGAATGGTGATGGAAAAATTAATGATGATGATAAAGTTATGTTGTCTTCCTTCGGTTCCATGCCACGCATCCAATACGGTTTAGGATTGAATCTGACATATAAGAAACTTGATTTTGGTGTATTCTTTAATGGATCGGCTCAACGCAAAATCATGATTAATAACGCAATGACAGAGTTTGGTGAAAGAAATAACAATGTGATGCAGTGGATAGCCGACGACCATTGGTCAATAGATAACCCGAATCCAGATGCAGCTTTCCCAAGATTAGGATTAAGTAACACTGACATTAAGAACAACAAAGAAGCGAGCAGCCACTGGCTACGCAATGGAAACTTTATCCGTTTCAAAACGCTGGAAGTAGGTTATTCATTCCCACATTGCCGTGTTTACTTTAGTGGAGACAACTTGGCTGTATGGAGTCCTTTCAAACTTTGGGATCCAGAACTTAGCTGGAATGCTTATCCATTACAACGCACTTTCAATTTTGGTGTACAATTGAATTTCTAACATGTAATACTTTGATAATATGAAAAAACTTACTATAAAAAAGATTGCACTACGTGCTATTCTACCCCTAAGCATATTCGCATCATGTGACTATCTGGATGTTGTTCCGCCCGAACAACCGGAGACTAAAGATACAATGGTTGATGCTACAGACGCCGTCAACTTTATCAACTCTTGCTATATTGCAGTAGAGTCTTGTGCACCCTTTGTATATTCTACCTACGAATGGTCTGCTGATGAATCCGTAGATCCTCCTTTGTGGAATGGAAATAATCAAAAAACAGCTTGGAACCTATGGTCTTCTACCAATGCCGGTGGTTATTGGGACGGCTATTATAACTATAACGGACATTGTCATATGTTTCTAAATATTCTGGCAGAAAACAATCCACGAGGTGCCACAGATGCTGACAAAGCGCGCTGGAAATCAGAAGCTGAATTTCTAAAAGCCTATTATCACTCCCGTCTATTAGCCATGTATGGTCCTATTCCTATTGTAGACCAGCGCCTTCCTCAATCAACAATGCCTGAAGATATGCCTGGACGCTCACATTATGATTATGTAGTGGACTATATCGTAAAGAAATTAGATGACGCAGTCCCCAATTTACCAGCAGTGGGAAACGCAGATGACTGGGGACGTGCTACTTCCACAGCTGCTAAGGCTATTAAAGGACGTGTGCTTCTCTATGCAGCATCTGATTTATGGAATGGTAAATTCCCATATCCTGATTGGAAGAATACCAACTATGAGACTCCCGGATATGGCAAAGAACTAGTCAGCCATACCTATGATCCACAAAAATGGCAACGTGCATTGGAAGCAAACCTGGACGCTCTGCAATATGCTGAAAACGAAGGAGGACGTTCATTAGTAGACATGAACAATCTTCCACGTACTCTGGCGGACATTCCAGATCCATATATTCCAGGTGTAGATACAAGTACACCGGAAGGTCAAGAATTTGCTAAAAGGGTGTTAATGTTACGTAGTATTTCCAACTCCGATGAAAACGATGGCAACAAAGAAATCATCTGGGGGGTATTCATGCAAGGTGACAATCAATGGATTAATTTTGCGACATGGCCCAAACGTATTTTACAATATAATAATAACTGGATAGACGGTTGGTGTGCTATTTCACCTACCCTCTATAGTGCAGAGCATTTCTATACTAAAAACGGAAAATTGCCAGAAAAAGATCCCGCATTCCCCCAAAAGAATGAGTGGTTCACTTCAGCCAATCTGAGCGACCGCCAGGAAGTTATCAAATTAAATGTAAACCGGGAGCCACGCTTTTACGCAAATCTATCATTTGATGGTGATGATTATTCACCAATCATGTGTGATGGAAGTCCCTTACGTATCAACTTAAGAGACGGCAACAAGCAAGGTTACAATCCAACTCTTTTCAATAGAGACTATACAGTTACAGGATATATCAGTAAAAAATATACTGCCCCCAAAATTCGTATCTCGTCAGTCACAGGTAAGGATAATCGTAAGAACTATGCCAAACCTCTTTTCCGATTGGCCGAACTTTATCTTAATGTAGCTGAATGTTATGCAGCTTTAGAAGACAATAAGAATGCTATTAAATACTTGAACCCTATCCGTAAGCGCGCTGGTGTACGAGAATTAACAGAATCAGACGTGACTAGTGATATGTCTATGATGGATTGGGTACGTAACGAACGTTTCATTGAACTTTGGGGAGAAGGTCATCGTTTCTATGATGTACGCCGTTGGATGATTGCTCCTCAAGTATTGAGAGCTAACGTACGCGAAGGATTAAACGTACAAGGTGCTGGTATGAATCCAAGTTTCAGTGCATTAAATCAGCGCACAGTCATCAATCAACAATTCCAATGGAGTAACCGTATGTATTTATGGCCAATTAAGTCAAATGAAATCTATAATAACCCGCAATTAGTGCAAGCCCCAGAATATTAATACCCTATTAAAGTAACAATAAAATGAAAAAGACAACATATTTATCATTGTTAGCGGGCTGCCTGATTACTTTAGGCGCCTGCGAGGGATCAAAATATGATCTTGAGAATCAGATACCAGAGAAATTTCACAAAATACTATATTTGAGTATCAGTGGCAAACAAGATTTGACACTGTATAATACAGACGAAGATAATACATATTCATTTTCTCTTATCAAAGCCGGAAGTGATCCTACTCTAAGTGCCAAAGCAGATATTACCGTAATGACTCAAGAAGAGGTAGACGAGCAATACAGTGATCTGGAAGGTATAAATTATCAGGTGATTAGCCCCAGTGCTTATTCACTCGATAAGAGTCTGCTAGAATTCTCAGCAGAAGACAGTTACAAGTTGGTTAACTTATCTTTGAAACCCCGAGAAGTCATGGCTGCAATCGCAAGTAACCCTAATGCTATATGGGTACTTCCTTTATATGTCAGCAGTGAAAACGACTCTATTAATGCTACTAAAAATCAATTGTTCTTACAATTGAAAGAAGTTATCACACCTACTATTGGGTTTAAAGATTCGTATGTAAATGTGAAGGCATATACTTATGGGTTAGTTTCCAAGATTTCCGAAAAGGTTCCATTCAAGCTCGACACCAATAATAAATGGGATATAGAGTGCGAATTTGTGGTAGATAATGAATATATCACCCAATACAATAATACCAATGGAACTGTTTTCCAGATACTCCCGGAAAACTCCTACTCATTTGCAAGTTCAATGCCCCTTCCTAATGGGACAACAGAAACAACTCTACTTGTTGAAGTGAAAGGCTCCCAATTGCAACCGGGAGATTATATGTTACCTATCCGTATTAAAAACGTATCTCAATTTGAAATATCCTCTACTAACGCTATATATCCGATGGCTATCCGCATCATGGGAGAACAATTAGATCGTACAGAATGGACAGCGGAAGCTAATACTGAAGAATTAGTCGGTGAGGTACAAAACAATAGCGGACCAGTTGAATGTCTATTAGATGGAAACCTCCAAACCTTCTGGCACTCACAATGGCAAAATGGTTCTCACGCATTACCTCACGAAGTGATCATTGATGTTCAAAAAGAATGTACCTTCACCCAATTTGCCTTGGTACAAAGAGAAGGCTCCAATTATGTAAAAGCAGGTAATTTCCAAGTAAGTTCTGATAAAGCACATTGGGAAACTGTAGGAGATTTCTCTATGAAACAAGAAAGTGGTGCTCAAGTATTCGGTGTGACGCCAACAAAAGGACGTTATTTTAAGATACTGATAACCGAAAGTTATAACGGAAATAACTCAGCACTAGCTGAAGTATATGCATATGGACTTAAATAATGTATAACCAATTTAAAGAAAGTGGGAGATTACAAGATTAGTTTTGTAGTATCCCCTTTCTTTAATTAATCCGTTTTATAAAATGAAAAAATTAATAGGACTTTTTATTTGTTTATTTACGCTTTTACCGATTTCATGTAGCGGAGAAGATAACAAACCGATTGAACCACCAACAGACAATCCAGATCCCACCCCAAATCTGGACCCTACTCCGGAAGAAGACGATGAAATTCCACCATCCATCGCCGATAGCTCATTCTATTACTATAATAAAGCATTCTTACTCGAGAAAAACAATAGTAAAGACGGACTTACTTATTATCGAGAAAACCAGACTTCCAACCATTGGGCTTACTTCTGGAATCAAGCCCTGATTATACTAATGGTCGAAGACCGTTACGAATGCCGGAAAGATGAATCTCTAAAGCCACTACTTACCAATCTACTGGATGCCTTCCGTCAACATGAGAAAAATCCCCAAACCAACGATATAATGGACTGGACCTGGAATGACTTCCAAGACGACTTACTATGGGCTGGACTTGCCTTCATACGAGGTTATCAAATCACAGGTAACGAACGATTCTTGGAACAAGCAAAGTGGGACTGGGAATTTCTCTACAACCGTGGATATGATACAGCACTTGGTGGTGGTCTTTGGTGGAGTATTGACAAAGCCGATAAGTCAGGATTAAGCAACAACCCAGCCATATCTATGGCTTGTTACCTTTATGAAGCAACTGGAAACCAAACATATCTGGATCAAGCAAAAGACATTTACAATTGGGTATATACTACACTACGTGAACCGAATGGAGCCGTTGACGAAAAAATCAGCAAAGACGGAGTAAGACCGCGTTCTTATAACGTCTATAATGTAGGAGCCTTTATCGAAGCAGCCAATGCATTATATCGTATAACTAAAAATGAAATCTATGCCCAACATGCTAAAGAATCCATTCAGTTTGTAATGAGAGATAAAGTAGATGAAAACGGAATAATGTCGAAGTGGCATCGCGATGGTACATGGCAATCAGAGTTTGCACGGGGTATGGGATTATTCGTGAAAGATAATAATTTATGGGATTACCAAGCAGACTATACCTCTGAGAGAAAACCAATCACCTACTATGAATGGATGCGTAAGAATGCTATTGCTGCTTGGGAAACACGTGAACGAGTTAACAACATCACCTTTAATGAATGGGCGAAGCAAACGCCGTTAATACCGGAAACAGGAAAAACGTGGACAGCAATGGAAATGGTAAGTGCCGTAGTAATGACACAGGTAACCCCAGATGAAAAACCATAAAATAAAGGATGATATGACAAAAAGATGGAGTTTACTGCTTTGCTTTGCATTTAGCATGTTCTCGACAGCATGCAGCAGTAACGAAGATACGCAAAAGCAAGAACCATCCACCCCAGAAGTGGACGAAGTCGTAGCAAGAGCCCAACAACCGGTCAAGGTTGTTTGTGTAGGCAATAGCATCACAGAGGGATTTGGGAACACCTGCCAGGAAAAAGCCTGGCCGGGACAATTGGGTAAACTGCTAGGAAGCGGTTATACAGTCCTCAATTGTGGTGTGAGTGGTACAACTATGTTCAAAAATAGCGATGCCCCCTATTGGAATACCGATCGTTTTATTAAAGCTAAAGAAGCGAATCCGCAAATCCTGATTATTGCTTTAGGAACAAACGATGCTGATCCCTGGCGTTGGAACCAATTGAAAGAAGAGTTCAAACCTAACTATCTGGATATGGTAGCAGAATTCAGACAAAATGGAAAAGATCCTATCATCTATGTCTGCCTGGCACCACCTTTGTTCGGACCGGATAAAGCTCCTCAAAACCAAATGGTCGAAACAGAACTCATCCCTCGTGTGAAAGAAATAGCCGGAGAAATCGGAGCGTATATTATCGACTTTCATCAACCATTGCTAGGCGCAAGTAATGAATTCCCGGATAACGTACACCCGGATGATGCCGGCTCTGCTCTTATGGCACAAATTGCATATAACAAGATAAAGGATGCGCAAGTCATTAAACCAAACATTTCCGTAACCAAAGGTGAAATAATAAAAGAAAGCATAGCCGTAGTAGAAAAAGGAAGTACAGTCACTTTCAAACCGGAACCGGCAAAAGGTAATTGGAAATGGAACGGACCACAAGGGTTTACCTCCACCGACCGGATTATTAAACTGGAGAATGTACAACGCGGAGGTACGTATACTGCCGTCTACACAGATATGACAGGCAACCGAAGCATTATTAACTTCCTGGTTTCCATCAAGGGCGAACAAGGTAGCACTATTACTCCCCAAGTGCAAGATATGCAGGGAAGATGGGCCAAAAGTAGCTTCATACGCGTTAATCCAGGGGGAAATGTAACTCTTGCACCAGAAGTAGAAAATGAAAAAGATGGTTCGTGGGCATGGACTGGTCCGGAAAACTTTTTTGCTGGCACACGAGAAGTTCGTTTACAAACTGTACTTCCTACACAAGCCGGCAAATATACTGCTACATATACGGACGATTATGGACGCCAAAGTTCTATAGACTTTACCATAACAGTGGAGGGAACTACCATCTGTCCTGAATTGATATCTTATATTAATTACGGCGGATGGAAGAACGTTAGTGAAATGGAGGTAAAAGAGGGCGACAGTGTAACCTTCGGACCACATCCATCTAATGGTGACTGGCATTGGGAAGGTCCGGACGGTTTTACTTCCGACCGTCGCGAAGCTACCGTTTCCAACTTCAACAGCCAAAAGGCAGGTGAATACATCGGTACATTCACCAACGCTGTCGGATGTCGGGTAGAATTGACCATCACTTTGAAACTAAAGAAATAACAAAGATGAGAAACAATATACTGAATCTGCTTCCTTTTACAGGGAAGCAGATTTTTAGCAGACTGACTTTCACTTTTCTAATCGCTGCACAAAGTATAGCAGCACGCAATGTAGAAATTACTCAATTTGGTGCCGTAGGAGATGCGGCAACACTAAATACGAAAGCACTACAAATGGCTATCGACACCTGTGCCAAAACCGGAGGTGGCGAAGTAACAGTACCACCGGGAACGTATATTACAGGGACAATCTACCTACGCAGCAACGTAGAATTACATCTTTGTCGCGGCTCCATTATCCGAGGTAGTTATCGCAATCCGGAAGACTACCCTACCCGCTCTCTCATTGTAGCAGATAGCATTGAAAATGCAGGTATCTCCGGGTCAGGTATCATTGACGGTAATGCACGACATCCTGAATTTCAGAAGAATTATCGCCTCAACGACGGCAAACGTCCTTATGCCATTTACTACAAAGATTGCAAAAGAATGTCTCTGCGTGATATAGAAGTGCGAGATGCCGCAGGATGGACCATACGTTTGTTCCGTTGTGATGGAGTGATTGTAGACGGGATTTCTATATTTTCCCTTTCCATGGGAAACAATGACGGCATTGACGTAGATGCACGAAATGTCAATATCACTAATTGCCACATTGAATGCGATGATGATGGTATTTGTCTGAAAAGTGATGATCCTAATTTCATGGTAGAAAATATCACAGTGACCAATTGTATCATCGCATCCAATTGTAACCCGATCAAGTTTGGCACAGCTTCATGGGCAGGTTTCCGCAATATTACGTTTTCCAATTGCGTGATCCGTCCGACTACGGAAAGTAATATCTGGGACTGGTCAAAAGAATACCGCCATATAGCTCCAAAAACTCATACCGGATTATCTGGAATTGCTATTGAATCTGTAGACGGAGGCATCATAGAGCAGGTGACTTTCAATAATATCAGCATGGAGGGCATCATTACGCCGATTTTCATTTGCCTGAATCATCGTCGAATGAACCAACATAGTGGTCAATCTGGAATTATCCGCAATTTATTGTTCAGCAACATTACAGCAAAAGCCGAAGGCATTATCCCCACCCTAATCGCTGGCACACCTACCGGACGTATCACGGATATTACCTTACGTGATATTACCGTAGAACATGCTGGGGGTGAGAAAGCCATGACCAAATCTCTTCCGGAAAATTTAAAAGGATATCCGGAAAATCGTATGTATGGCAAAGAAAACCCGGCTGGCGGACTTTATATCCGTCACGCAGATAATATTCTAATAGAAAACTTCCGCATCCGACAACGTAACACAGACGAACGCCCATCTGTTTTTCTTGATGATGCAACTGATATACATATAGAAAAATTGCAATCAACAGGTTCCATAGCCAAGAAGATGATAGAACATTCTAAATGCAGTAACATAACCATTGATGGAAGGGTAGTAAAATAAACTAATCACATCAGTATTTGTGACATTTCTGTATAGACTAACGACATCTTAAATAAAATAGATACTAATGTCACAAAATAACAATGAGTAATTGCTTCTATATACTACTTTTGTAACAGTATAATAGAAAACACCTTCAAAAGTATTATCATGAACAAACATTTATTACTAGCTCTAACACTCTGTGCATCCTTGCATGGTTACGGACAAAAGATGCATCAGTTAGCATCTCCAGACGGTAACATACAAGTTTCAATAAATATCTCTGATAAAATCTATTACGATATAGTCTGTCAGAAAGATACATTGCTGAAACAATGTAACCTTCAAATGCAACTAGGGGATGAAGAAGCCGGAAACCATCCAAAACTAATAAAGGCGAACAGAAAAAGCATTAACGAATCACTAAAACCGATCATTGCCCTAAAGCATTCAACGGTCTCCAATAAATACAACCAACTCCAGTTGAAGTTTAAAGGAGATTATTCGGTAGAATTCCGCGCCTTCGACGATGGTATTGCTTATCGCTTCATTACCAACAAAAAAGGAATGATTGAAGTTGGTAACGAAATATTCCAAGTAAACTTTCCCGAGAACTATCTGTTGCACATGCAGCAACCGGGAGGATTTAAAACAGCTTATGAGGAAGAGTATCGTCATGTACAGAGCCAAGAGTGGAAAGCGACCGGTTCAATGGCTCTCCTTCCTCTGCTGATTGATACACGTAAAGATTATAAGATTCTAATCAGCGAATCTGCATTGACCGATTATCCTGCACTTTTCCTGAAAAGTAATGACCGGAACGGAATGTTATCCGTATTTCCCAAGGTACCTCTTGAATTCGGAGAAGATGGAGACCGTAGTCTTAAAATTCTAAAAGAAGCAAATTATATAGCTAAAACCAATGGACAACGTTGCTTCCCCTGGCGTTACTTCGTCATTACCAAAGATGACGGACAGCTGATAGAAAACACCATGACCTATAAACTGGCCGATAAGAACGTATTGGAAGATACCTCCTGGATTAAACCCGGACTAGCTAGTTGGGAGTGGTGGAACGGTGCTACTCCTTATGGGCAAGATGTAGACTTCGTAGCAGGCTGTAATCTGGATACTTATAAATATTTTATCGACTTTGCCGCTCATTACGGAATCCCCTATATAATCATGGACGAAGGTTGGGCTAAATCAACAAGAGATCCCTATACTCCCAATCCGAAAGTGGATTTACATGAATTGATCCGCTATGGTAAAGAAAAAAATGTGGGTATCGTGCTTTGGTTGACATGGCTGGCAGTAGAAAACAACTTCGATCTGTTTGAAACATTCGAAAAATGGGGAGTGAAAGGCATAAAGATTGATTTCATGGACAGAAGCGACCAATGGATGGTGAATTATTATGAAAGAGTAGCTAAAGAAGCAGCCAAGCATCACTTGTTTATCGACTTTCATGGTTCCTTTAAACCGTCCGGGCTAGAATATAAGTATCCGAATGTGCTCTCTTATGAAGGTGTAAGGGGAATGGAACAAATGGGAGGATGTCGTCCTGACAATAGTGTCTATTTCCCTTTTATAAGAAACGCAGTGGGACCGATGGATTATACACCGGGCGCCATGCTTAGTATGCAACCGGAAATTTATCGTTCTGAACGTCCTAACTCTGCCAGTATAGGTACACGTGCCTATCAGATGGCGCTGTTCGTTCTTTTCGAAAGTGGAATCCAAATGATGGCAGATAATCCGACACTGTACTACCGCAATGACGAATGCACGCGTTTCATCACTCAAGTACCACAAACCTGGGATAAAACCATTGCTTTGGCAGCTAAAGTCGGAGAGTATGCCATTGTAGCCAAACGCAAAGGAGATAAATGGTTTATCGGAGGCATGACGAATAACCAAGAACAACAAAGAGAATTTGAATTGGATACAGATTTTCTGAAAGAAGGACAAACTTATCGTATGACTTCTTTTGAGGATGGAAAAAATGCAAACCGCCAAGCTATGGATTACCGAAAAAATGAACGTACCCTCAAAAAAGGAGACAAAATATCGATCCGCCTGGCACGCAATGGCGGCTTTGCAGCGATTATTGAATCATTTAATAACTAATATCTATTTATGAGAAGAAAAACAATCTCCAGTGCACTAATTGCACTTTTACTCACGCCTTTAACTGTCAATGCGCAGAAAGAAGGACGTCCTGAATGGGATAATGAATACATCTCAGGAGTTAATAAAGAAGAGGCTTGCCAAATCGCCATTCCTTTTGCCGATGAACAGCAAGCCACCACATCAGTAATCGAAGAGTCACCCTACTACATGACCCTAAACGGTACCTGGAAATTTCATTGGGTAGCCGATCCCAAAGACAGGCCACAGGAGTTTTATCAACCCGATTATGATGTAAGCCAATGGGACAATATCAAAGTACCCGCAACCTGGCAAATTGAAGCTGTACGCAACAACAAGAGCTGGGACAAGCCATTATACTGTAATACCATTTATCCTTTCTGCGATTGGAGACATGTGCAATGGCCTAACGTTATCCAGCCCCGTCCGGCAGACTACACCTTTGCTTCTATGCCTAATCCGGTAGGTAGCTACCGCCGGGAGTTCACTTTACCCGATTCTTGGAAAGGAAGAGATGTATTTATTCGCTTCAACGGTGTAGAGGCAGGTTTCTACATCTGGGTAAACGGTAAGAAGGTAGGATATTCGGAAGACAGTTATCTACCTGCCGAATTTAACTTGACCCCCTATCTGAAACCGGGCAAGAATGTGTTGGCAGTAGAAGTATACCGCTTCACAGATGGTAGTTATCTGGAGTGTCAGGATTTCTGGCGTTTCAGTGGTATTTTCAGAGATGTGTTTGTATGGTCTGCTCCCCAAACACAGATCAGAGATTTCTTCTTCCGTACAGACCTGGATCAAGCATATAAAAATGCAACAGTATCTCTGGATGTTACAATTACCGGTAAAAAGAGCAACAGCGAAATCCTTGCAAAAATTACCACTTTAGACGGTAAAGAGATCACAACACAATCCATGCAGGCCAAAATGGGTACAAACAAAATGCAGTTTGAAGTGTCCAATCCACTGAAATGGACGGCAGAAACTCCCAATCTGTATAATCTGACCCTCTCATTAAAGCAAAAAGGTAAAATCGTTGATATCCGCAGCATAAAAGTCGGTTTCCGTAAGATTGAATTTACCAAAGACGGACAAATGCTGATTAATGGAAAATCAACCTTATTCAAAGGAGTGGACAGACATGACAATAGTCCTCTGAATGGTCGAACCGTTTCGAAAGAAGAAATGGAGAAAGACGTGCAATTGATGAAGTCATTGAACATAAATGCCGTACGTACTTCACATTATCCCAACAATCCTTATTTCTATGATTTATGTGATAAATATGGTATCTATGTTATGGCTGAAGCGAATGTAGAATGCCACGGATTGATGGAATTGTCCAGTGAACCGTCCTGGAAGAAATCCTTTACGGAACGTAATGAGAACCAGGTAAAAAGATATAAGAACCACGCTTCCATCGTAATGTGGTCGATGGGTAACGAGTCAGGAAACGGAATCAACTTCCAGTCGGCTGTATCAGCAGTCAAGGCATTGGACAACACCCGTCCTACGCACTATGAAGGAAACAGTTCTTTCTGCGACGTAACCAGTACGATGTACTCTGACGTACAATGGTTGGAAGGCGTAGGAAAAGAACGTCTTGAAAAAGCACAGAAAGGCGAAACTGTAAAACCGCACGTAGTTTGTGAATATGCCCATGCCATGGGAAATGCGATTGGTAACTTCAAGGAATATTGGGAAACATACGAACGTTATCCGGCACTTCTCGGTGGTTTTATCTGGGACTGGATAGACCAGGGTATCCAGATGCCAACCCCTGACGGTAAAGGTTATTATATGGCTGTAGGAGGAGATTTTGGCGACAAGCCGAATGATGGCAACTTCTGTACAAACGGAGTCATCTTTGCCGACCGTACTCTTTCTGCCAAATCTTATGAAGTAAAGAAAATACATCAGCCAATCAGCGTTACAGCTGAAGGTAACGGAAACTATAAAATAACCAATAAAAGATTCCATGCAGGCTTAAATGATCTTTATGGAAGATATGAGATTAAAGAAGACGGAAAAGTGATTCTGTCTGGAAATCTGGAAGAACTGAACCTGGACGCACAGGAAAGTAAAACCATCACGATCTCCGACGCACAAGTAAAAAAAGTGCCTGGAGCCGAATACTTCATCAATTTCAGCTTCCGTCTGAAGAACGACACAGAATGGGAAAAAGCCGGTTATGAAGTAGCATCGGAACAGTTTAAACTATCTGACAGTGCCAAACCTATATTTGAAGCAGGTAAAGGAAAAATCAGCTTGACCGAAACCAATGATGCGTACATCGTGAAGGGCCAGAACTTCGAGGCAACCTTCTCACAGAAAACAGGAACTCTTTCTGCCTATACGCTCAACGGAGTATCTTTAATCAGCAAGGGACTGGAACTAAACGTATTCCGCGCTCCTACCGATAACGACAGACAAATAGATGGAGATTGGCAACGCAAAGGATTGTGTAATATACTTCCGGAAGCAGGTAAATGGGAAGTGAAACAGGAAGACAACAAGGTAATCCTGCAAATCAAAACTACATATAGAAGTAAAATTGGTTTCGACTTTGAAACAGAAATGGAATATTCTGTGGCTCCTGATGGCTCTATTCTGGTGAATAGTACCATTGTTCCGGCTGTAAACGGAGAAATCATTCCACGTGTGGGTTACCGCATGGAATTACCTGAAGGTTTCGAACGGATGCGTTGGTATGGCCGTGGACCATTAGAGAACTATGTAGACCGTAAAGACGCTACTTATGTAGGTGTATATGAAGACCTGGTATCCAATCAGTGGGTAAATTACATCAAACCACAGGAAATGGGTAACCATGAAAATATACGCTGGATATCAGTCACCAACTTCGACGGTATGGGATTTGTTTTTGTAGCCGGAGATCAGATGTCAGCTTCTGCTATGCATGTAAGAGCAGAGGACATGGTAGACTCTACCGACCTTAGAAAACTGGTACATAAATATGAAATACCAATGCGCAAAGAAACAGTTCTTTGTCTGGACGCAAAACATCGTCCGTTGGGTAATGGAAGTTGCGGCCCGGGCCCGATGAGAAAATACGAACTCCTCTCCCAGCCCACAGTATTCAGTTTTATCATGATGCCGTTGGAAAGAAGTTATCTGCAAGATGAACTGATGAAGAAAGCACGTGTACAAATGCCGGTATGTATGCCCGTTTTGATAGAAAGAGACAACAATGGATACCTGCAATTAAAGACTAATACACCCGATGCTACTATCTATTATAGTTTGAATGGTGGAGAATTTACGACTTATACAGCTCCTATCGAGTTTATCTCCGGTGGAAAAGTACAAGCATACGCAACTTCAGAAAAATTAGGAAAAAGCCTGAAAACATCCGTTGAATTGCCTATATATGTAGACCGTTCTTCATGGAAGATTGTATCGGTTAGCAGTGAAAACAATGGTGAAGAAGCGCGTAATGCTATTGATGGTGATCCAACTACCATCTGGCACAGCCGTTGGTCGTCACCGGTAGCCAAGCACCCACATGAAATCGTTGTAGATATGGCCTCTCTGCTCGAAGTGGATAAGTTCATCTATACTCCACGTAACTCTGCCAACGGACGTATCAAGGATTATGAACTTTATTTCAGTAAGGATGGCAAAAACTGGGAAAGTAAGGTAAAAGGTGCTTTTGCCAATTCATCCTCCACACAAGTGGTTACACTGAAAGAGCCGGTTACAGCCCGCTATTTCAAGCTCATTGCCTTATCAGAAATAAGTGGCAGAGATTGGGCTTCGGCTGCTGAACTAAACGTAAATATCACCAGAAATCTGTCGGGCGTATCTGAAGGCAAACAACGTGTAGTTTATGTAGACAGTGATGCGGATAATAGTATGAAATTTGCAGCCGATGGTGATGTCAACACTTATTGGCGCACTGTACACAACCAATACTATCTGGCACCTTATCCACACGAGATACAAGTATCACTTGTTAAGGAAGCTAAGGTTAAAGGTATTAAGTATACTCCACGACAAGATTCTGCCGAAGGACGAATCGCAAAATATGAGATATACCTTAGTCGTGACGGAAAAGAATGGAGTAAAGCTGTTGCTTCAGGAACTTTTAAGAATTCCAAAGAAACACAAACGGTAGAATTTACCCCGCAACAAGCACGTTATGTGAAACTTCAGGCATTATCCGCAGCAGACGGTGGTAAGCAAGCCGCTGTATCAGAGCTGGAAATCCTGACAGCCGAATAGTATGATATCGGTCAACTTGCGCAAGGAAGAAAAATCCTTGCGCAAGCTTGTCAAAGCTCCTATTACTTCTCTTATAAAGTATTAATAGAAAAGTTGTTTGGTATTAGAGACAAAGTTACTTTGCTCTAATACCAAACTTTTTCTTGACCTACCGTAAACTATAAATGCAAGTTTTGTTTTTATAAACGCAAGTTGCAATTATAAAAACAAAGCTTGCATTTATATAATCAGAACTTTCATTTATAGTTTGTTCTTAATCAAAAGCAACTTAGCCATTAAGGGAAAGGAAGTTTGCAATAAGGAGATAACAACTTTTCTATTAATAGACTGAGGGAAGGATAAAGAGACCCTTCACCTATCCTTATATCTTTTATGAATCAAGGATTTGGTGAAGGGTAGACAATACAAACAACTACACGAAAACTGTTTTTCTTTTACTAAAATACAGCAAATTCATAGATTCGTGTATCTTTTCCATTGGCAGCCTGTACGGGTTGAGTTACCAATAGACGTAAATAGCGCACCTTTTCAGTTTTACTTAAAGATCGATTGATTACGTTTTGTTTATTACCGGTTACAAAATCCAATGTACGCCATTCCTCATTCGGATTATTCTTAGCTTGCAGGAAGCAATTGCTCGTTATGTAGGAATAGCTTTCCTGAGCAGCATTAATCATTCTCCACCCACTGATTTCTTTCTCTTCCCCCAAATCAAAGTCGACATAATTAGGGAGCATAGAAATATCACACCATTTAGTATTCTCATCTCCGTCGATGAGAGAAGCCGGTTTCTCTTTATCATTAGCATATCCCGTACACGTTATGATATGTTCCGGTCGCAACAAATTAACCTTTAGTTCTGCTGTTTCCGATATACATTTATTCTCCTTATTTGCAGTGTGGAACAAAGTAGATACTGCTTTAGTAGGAGCATAAGGTTCATCTACAAGCGTAGCGGCAAAGATGACAATATTCTTGTTGTCAGGCAGAACCACTTCAGTAGCTCCGGCAGGAATATTAAAGGCAAATTTAAACATATAAGTAAATTCATAAGCATGATCGCCTATGGTAGAGTGGCGGTGTGTACCGATATAGGCTACTTCTGCATCTTGCAAATACCCCTGTGTATGCCCTGTATGCCCCCACTGGCCGATAAAGCCAGTATAAGACGGTACTATGATTTCCTGACGATTCTTACCCACAAGAAATGCACCTTGAGCATCCTTCTCGGCAGTTGCCGCAGCAGCGAGAATATACAAACGGTTATAAGTATGCCCGGCAGGCAATTTCAACGTGTTTCCATTGCATGCCATACCATTCATTTCCTCTTTCGTCTCCAAGCGGAAAGGAATACGATTAACAGTCATTTCAGCAGGAATCAATTCTGCTGCGTAAGAATAGCCTGACTCAAAATTGGCTTCTCCGCAAAACTCATTCCAACTAAAACATTTGTGATTATAGTCAAGAGGAAGTTGTTTGAATTTCATCCGGTCTTTCTTACCAGTGCTTAAACGAAGCTTGTAAGTCTTGATACTGTTAGGCTGGATAGCAATCTCCAGCTGATTGCCTTTAAAAACTGCACTACCAAGACTTTTTTCTGTTCCGTCCGCCTCATCAGCACTTGTTATAGTACCAGCAAAAGTAAGTACCGCATTCTGTGGTGAATTGCCTCCAGTTTCATATACACGTACGACATACTCGTCCGAACTTTCCGCCTTCTTCAGAGCTTTGATAACGACGTTATCATTGTTTGAAGAAACAAAGGAAAATGTTTTGCCCAAAGTGCCTGAATGTTTCTCTGCTGTGAAAGCCTTAATGCGCTGATTCAGCACTTCGGCTTCCTTAACGGTTTGCGCCTTATCCAAAGCACCAACATGAGGTATCAGGCTATAGGTAAAAGTATGATAACCTAAATCCTGACGATCCTGATAAGAATAGTGTTCAACTGTTTTAGGAGTATGGAGTAATGTCAGACGCAGCGTATTATTATCAGGTTTATCCCAACCATATTTACTGTCATTCATGATAGAGACACCATATTTACCTGTATTATCAGTTAAATCGGCCCAATATTGCGCATAAACCTCATAAGCAGTCAGCGTATTATTACCTCTCTGAACACTACCGATGCCAAGATCATAAGTAGCTTTCTCATTATCTAGATTCAAAGGAAATTCTGCCTTCAAAAGAGCGTTAGAGGACTGCCAGTCGACCTCGTTATAAAAATCGATACGATCAGCCAGTTCGCCTTCGTAAAGGCGGATATATTGGCGGAATAATGATTTGCCATGACGCTTCTCCACACAGATAGTTTTACGCAAAGCCCCATCTTCAATGATATTCATCTTCACATCTTCCGTTATGGAAACAGGGGTACTGTCAATTGTCTTTTTCATGATTTCCCATGCGGGCCAGTGATAGGATTCGTTATCTGTAAAAAGAGCCAGACGAATTGATTTTCCGGTCTTTATCAGTTCTTTATTATTATTCTTATCAAATAAAGAGGTGATATCTCCATACTTATTCAACGAGATCTTATAAACAGAATTCTCTAAAACAGTAGCAGCAACAGATGAGACTTCTTGCTTCCGGGAGCCAGAAAGGCGAATATCATAAACGGCATATCCCGTAGGAGGTACAGTTGCTTCCACTAGCAGATTCATCTTCCCATCCTGGTAAGAAAGTAATTGAGAGGCTACTTTTTTACCTGCCGCATCATAGACACTAACACCTTTCGGTAACTTGGACGTTTCAATTGACACTTCCACAATATCCGTCACAGGAAAACCCAATGCATTATAAAAGACCACAGGAATCCCTTTGACACGGGTATCCAACTTCTCGGAAACAGCCCCAACAGAAGTAGTCAGTATTCCGGAGAACTGTTTCAGCGAAAGAAGTTCGTCATTCCAAGAGAACTCATAAGCACGGGGAATACTCGTACCAGTAAGGTCGTCATGAAATTGATGGAAAATAAAACGCTTCCACGATTCAGTCAGGCTATTTCCCGGATAGTCGGCTATACCAAGCCAGTCTGCCGCAAGAGCAGCTCTTTCCGCAGCATCTCCCAATAATTCATTCTGTCTATTGTAAAGTTTCATGGCGGCTTGTGAGGTGTAGCATCCTGTTCCATGTACATCCATCAATAGTTCACCATTGAACACAGGCAATTCAGGATGTTTATCATAAGGAAGATAGTCTTTAAACAGTTGGTCACTAGTTGCACTGATTACTTTCAATGGCCCATTTCCTTTAATCCCTTTCTCCACAGAGCTGACAGATCCCAGTGAAGGAGAACCACCCGTATCACCTGTACCATAATAACGATATACCGTATTTAAAGGCGTATGCCCGGTCAGATTCAATAATTCCTCATTCGCGGACAAGTCTACGTTATTCCAACGTTTACCATAGTCATATCCATGCGCAAGCATAATGGAAGAACCATCCACTCCTTGCCAGACTCCAATCGTGAAAGGATGTTTACTTTTGCCATAAAAAGGATTGGTACGCCAATCCAGCTTCTGCGAAGAGAAACCGATAAGGCCACAATGTTTGGCTATCGTTGGCAGTGTCCAGCCAAAACCAAAACAGTCCGGAAGGAAAATATCAGTACTCTCTACTCCAAACTCTTGCCGGTAATATTCTTGCCCGAGCAGAATATTACGGATAGATGATTCGATAGAAGGCACCAGTACGTCCGATGCTTCCCAACTGCTACCACTAACGTGCCAGCGTCCCGAATGAATGAATGTTTTAAGCTCTTCATATTGAGCAGGATAATATTCTTTCATCCATGAATACTTCACCCCTCCTTCAAAATTAAAAATATAGTCAGGATACTTCTTTAACAAAAACAAGTTGCGTGATAAAGTATTCCAAACATACTCTTTGATAGTGGTTTGTATATCCCAATTCCATTGAGTATCCAAATGGGCATCTGCCACCATATAGGCCGTTGCCTTCTTTTCGGGCTTCATATCTTGTGCGCACACACCGCTCGTGCCAAGTAATACAGAAGCTAATAAGATCGTTGATAATTTCATAAGTAAAACTTCTATTATAAATGAATGTTATTTCTTTTGCCTAGAAACAAAGATAGACAGGTCTATGTAAAAAAGACTATATATTTATGCCAGAAAAGTAAGCAAATGTCCCCATGACTGTAATACAGACTAAAATGTCAGAAAATCATAATCCCTTTTTTCTTTTTTTCCTGTCATATCCTATGATTATTCTTTATATTTGCACTACCCAAATTAATCTAAGTAAATAGAGATGAGAAGCAAACACATTATTTCCAGACTCTTAGGAATCATTGGTATCCTAAGTTGTCTCCCATACATGACTCATGCATATAGTTTACGGCAATTCTCCAACAAAGATGGATTATCCAACAGTGCCATCCTTTCTCTATACCAAGATAATCAGGGAGTCATCTGGATTGGCTCATGTGATGGACTAAATATGTACGATGGAAACAGCATACATGCATACAGTCCTCCTGGTTCTTCAAAAACGTTACTATCAGGAAACCTGATTAATAACTTCATGGAAACCGGAAAAGACGTACTATGGATACAAACGAACTACGGGCTCGACCGATTGGATCTAAAAACAACAACAAGCCGAAGCTTTGTTGAATTCAAGGATAACAGGTTCATGGCAAAAAGCAAGGATAATGAACTTTTTACCTTAAAAGATGATGGACACTTCTATTATTACCAGCAGGAAAAAGGCACATTCCGGAAACTAGAAGTCCTCCAACCTGCATTCGAGTACATCTTATCTACCACTATTGACGCAAATAATATACTGTGGGTGTTTACTTCCAACAATGACAACCGCAGTTATCAGATAAATAAAACAAAAGAAGGGGTGTCACTAACCCCCAATCATCTATTCAAGCATCCCGAGAAACTACGATGGGCCTTCCCCGAAGGACAATTAGTCTATTTCATCGACGAAACTTACTCATTGTATGAATATGACTTTAACAATCAGCAGCAATACTTTATAGCGGACCTCAAGGCGGAAATAGAGAAGCGTGGAGAGGTTTCTTCCATCATCAAGCAGCAGAATGACTATTATATAGGTTTCAAAAGTAGTGGTTTAATCGTTCTAAAATATATGTCCGATCAGAAAATCAAATATCAGATACAGTCTACCGAAATTCATTCCGGTATCTTCTGTTTAATGAAAGACAAGTATCAGGACATTGTTTGGATAGGAACCGACGGACAAGGAGTATATATGTATTTCAATGATGCTTTCTCTATCACTAACACACTATTGGATACTCCCGTATATCAGATTAACAATCCTGTACGCGCTGTCTATTACGACAATGAACAAACTTTATGGGTAGGCACTAAAGGTGGAGGAATACTACGACTCAATGGATATTCTACCGAAAACGGAACATCAACGTCCTTTGAGCATATTTCTATCAATAACAGTACCTTAACCGATAATGCCGTTTATTGTTTTGCACCAGGTTCTATGAACAAACTATGGATCGGTACGGAAAATGGCATCAACTATTACTTATATAAAAGCAAACAACTAAAAACATTCACAGTAACAGCAGATGGCAAAAAAGTGAAATATGTACATTCCATACATGAACTGAATGATACGACTTTATGGGTATCTACCGTTGGCGAAGGTATCGTAAAAGTTATTCTGAATAAGAATGGAACCGATCCCACCGTTAAATCAGCAACAAGAATTGTTTTGGATGGCGGCCGCTTGGCTTCTAATTATTTCTTCACTTCTTTCCAAGAAAATGATTCCATACTTTGGTTTGGAAACCGCGGATACGGAGCGCACCGGCTTAATCTTGAAACCGGAAAGTTCACCCCATACAAGTTCGATAATATTGTGAATAGCCAAACAGCCAATGACATTTTTGCCATCTACAAGAACGAAAATGGATATTGGTTTGCCACTAGTTCAGGACTGCTTCACTTCAATCAAGAAAATTCACAATCCCATAATAAAGTTGATGTACTTTCATTGCTGTCCCATTAAAATCTAAAATAGTTCTTTGAAATATTTGAAATTTAGTTAGTTACAGAGGTTTTTCGAGCGAACGGACTTGAATTCGTAGCTTTGTATCAGATTAATCTGATAGCATATGTTCCAAGACAAATACGTTTTTGCTCAGTTGGCTTCGTTTCTGAATCGAAGTAAGTTTAACCGCATTGTTGCCAAGTATGATGGCGACAAATATGTGAAGCATTTCACCTGCTGGAATCAACTACTTGCTTTGATGTTCGGTCAACTTTCTAATCGTGAAAGTC
>ENA-ORUN01000777-ORUN01000777.1-human-gut-metagenome-genome-assembly--contig:-NODE-777-length-35476-cov-3.594421_pt1 | contig 35476 bp, 24 predicted proteins | sample MGYA00242080_ERZ509209 | MGnify/ENA primary metagenome ERZ509209 (study PRJEB26280, sample SAMEA2338786) | human gut metagenome | biome: human gut; feature: human-associated habitat; material: faeces... | reverse complement strand
GCATGCACACGCCGACTCCGGTAAGAGCAAGACTGCCTTCCCCCGGAATATGTCCGATATAAATTCTGTCTACAACATTATAAAGCATATTAATAAGCTGGGCGATTACCGTTGGAATAGACAGCTTTAGAAGAAGCTTTCCAATAGGAGCCGTGCCTAAGAAATTTTTGTCATTCTGCATATATGTACCTCTTTTGAATATTTTTTCTGTATAAAATAATAATCTATGTAAAGTGGAAAGTCAAAAAAGAATATATTGAAAGAGCGTATTGTGGTAAGAATGCAGATACACGAAAAAGACATGAATTATTAGTGCGCACCATTGATAATAAAGTTAATGGAAATGTTTAGACTAAAAAGAAACCTATTTATCAATATAATTGCTCCCGAAAAGTAATAAACGGGGATTTGCGTAGAAATCAGATGAAAACGAACAGGGATTTGCGTAGAAATTAGAAACAAACGAATGGGGATTTGCGTAGAATTTACGTTTACGTCAATGGGGATTTGCGTTATACTGATGCCAGAGAGATGAAAAAATATGCCCAATTGAGGTAAAGTCAGGCAATTACAGAGGACACAAATCGTTAGATGTATTTTGCGATAAGTTCAGTAGTCGAATTAGAGACAGATATGTTGTCCATACCAAAGATTATAAATGGGAAAATGGTATTAATTATATACCTGTATATATGGTGCCGTTTATATAAGATATTAAAGGAATGCTTTAAAAACAGAGAATGATTTATAGCAAAAAGCCCATATAAAGGGCTTCTTTGCACAGTTGCAACCATCAGTTGACAAATTTCCAAGGCGACTTTATAGTCAGTAACCGGCTATTTATGGTAAAATCAGGATGTTCGAACAGAAAGGAAAGAAGAATATGATTTTAGCAGAAAAAATATCAGAAGAAAGAAAAAAGAACGGTTGGAACCAGGAAGAGTTGGCTGAGAAATTGTCAGTTTCAAGACAGTCGGTTTCAAAATGGGAAAGTGGCCAGTCAGTGCCTGATTTAAACAGAATTTTGGAATTGGCAAGAATTTTTGGTGTTACAACTGATTACTTATTAAAAGATGAAATTGAAGAAGCGGAAAACGTTGATGGTTTTAAAAGTACGGAAAGTTCTAAGAAGCTTCGAAAGGTTACTATGGAAGAGGCAGATGAATTTTTACGAATTAAGACTAAAACGTCACCTATCATAGCATTTGGAGTATCTTTATGTGTGGCATCTGCAGCACCATTGATTGCCCTTATAGGTTTAAGTGAAAGCAGAAGAATTGGAATTACAGAGGATTTTGCCAGCGGAATAGGCGTGGCAATACTTCTTGTAGTGGTGGCTGTAGCAGTATTTCTATTTATTTTAAGCGGAAGGGAATCCTCTAAATATGAATTTCTAGGCAAAGAAGAAATAGAAACTGAATATGGTGTTGATGGCATTGTCAGAGAAAAGAAGAATGGTTTCTCGGGGAAGTTTACAATATCAGTTGGAATTGGAGTAGTTCTATGTATTTTAAGCTGTGTGCCATTAATGCTTTGCGCAGGAATTAACGCAAAAGATGATATTGTAGTGATATCAGTTTCAATTTTGCTTCTGATCGTGGCAGTGGCAGTTAATCTTTTTGTGAGAGTAGGCATCGTTAATTCAAGTTTTGACGTATTATTGCAGGAAGGCGACTACACTGTTAAGAAAAAGAAAGAAGCTCCTGTTGTTGGAGCCGTTATGCTAGTGTACTGGTTAATCTTTGTGGCAATCTATTTAGGATGGTCATTTCCAACAGGAAAGTGGGATATTTCATGGGTTGTGTGGCCGATAGCAGGAGTACTTTCCCCGATAGTGGCTTTAATAACAAGAATGTTTGTGAACAAAAAATAGCTATATAAGTTTTGGTAAAAATAGTCATGGTTTAAACCGTGGCTATTTTTGTGTTTAACAATATAAAAGCAATAATTTAGCATTGAATTGGCAATGACATAATAGTAATATAATATACAAAATCCTTATTTGGCTTTGTCAGAAGAACAAATATTACAAAAGCTTAAAATCTGACAATTATAGGCAGACAGAAAGGTTTAAAAATGAATATAAAACTATTGCAAACATTAAGAAATTATAACAAAGACAATTTTATAAAGGACATTATTGCAGGAATTATTATTATGGCGGTGTCTATTCCTATCTCTATGGGATATGCACAAATAGCCGGTCTGCCTGCAGTTTACGGATTGTATGGTTCGGTATTTCCAATTCTTGTTTTTGGACTTTTTTCTACATCGCCTCAGTTTATATTTGGTGTGGACGCGGCTCCTGCGGCTCTTGTAGGTTCAGCACTTTTGACAATTAACATAGAGGCTGGTTCAGACAAGGCTATGGCAGCAGTTCCTGTTATGACGTTTTTTGTTGCCTTATGGTTGTTGGCTTTTTATTTTATGAAAGCCGGAAAGCTGGTTAATTACATTTCAGCACCGGTAATGGGTGGTTTTATAACAGGTATTTGTACAACAATCATATTAATGCAGATTCCAAAGGTTATGGGAGGCACATCGGGAACAGGAGAGTTTTTCGAATTAGCCGAACATATCTATAAGACTGCGCTTAATATAAATATGCCATCAGTAATTATGGGAGTGATAGCGCTGGTAATACTTTTTGCCTCGAAGAAGATAATGCCTAAATTTCCAATGGCAGTAGTTTTAATGTTTGTGGGTACGATTTTCACAATAAGTCTTCCAATAAGAGATTGGGGAATTAAGACTTTAAATGCAGTAGAGCCGGGACTTCCAAAGTGGAGTATTCCTGATTTCTCGGCTATTCCAATTCAGCAGACTATTACTATCAGTTTGTCGGTGGCAGTAGTAATTATGGCTGAAACTTTGTTGGCAGAGAATAGTTTTGCTCAAAAAAATAATTACAGAATAAATGATAATCAGGAGATTTTTGCATTTTCCTTAGGTAATTTTATGGCTGCTTTTACAGGATGTTGCCCTATTAACGGTTCAGTTTCCCGTACGGCAATGGGTGAACAATATCAGGCAAAAACTCAGCTTACAGGCATTGTGGCAGGATTTTCTATGATAGTGTTACTTCTTTGTGGAACAGGATTTATCGGATATCTTCCTATTCCTATTTTGACGGCAATAGTTATTTCAGCACTTATGGGTGCAACGGAGTTTGACTTGGCAGCAAGGTTGTGGAAGGTAAGCAGAACTGAATTTCTAATTTTTATGGGAGCTTTTCTCGGTGTACTTTTACTTGGAACAATAAATGGTGTTTTAATTGGTATTATTCTTTCTTTTACAGAAATGATTATAAGAACATCAAAACCTTCAAGATGTCTTCTTGGAATACAGCCAGGGCATAGACATTTTAGGGATTTGAACGAGGGAAGCCAAATACATGCCATTGAAGGAGTTATAATTTATAGATTTAGCAGTAATTTATTTTTTGGTAATATTCAGGTGTTGCAACGCGATATTGAAGACAGCATAAAACCGGATACCAAAGCTGTAATTCTTGATGCAGGTGGCGTTGGAAGTATTGACATAACTGCAGCAGATAGGCTGGCAATGTTGTACAAGTCACTTGAAGACAAAGGCATTAGATTTTATATTACTGAACATATTGCAAAGATTAATGAGCAACTTCGAACACTGGGGCTAGGGTATATGATTGAAGAAGGAAGAGTTAGAAGAACTATTCACATTGCTTTGAAGGATATGGGCATTGGAAGACCTTATCCTTTAGAGGGTGGCGTAGAAAATGAAGAAAGAAGTGCTTCAAGAAAAAGAGTAGATAATAAGGTTCAGGAGTTCGTTTGGGCATACGGAGCTGAAAGTGAAGAGCAAATTGAAAAGCAGATTGTTCTGCAGATTCAGCAGTTAAAGAAAACAGGAGATATGGAGAAACTTTTCCACGGAAGCTGGTCACATATGGATGCTTTTGACGAGGACGAGTGGTTAGAGCATCTTGAAGAACATCTAAAAGAGATTGTTAATATTTCAGGAAAAGATGAAAAAACTATTGCTGAACATTTCGAAAAGCATAGAGAAGAAATACATAGAAGAATCAGGAATGAACATCCTGAAATGGCAGAAAGATTTAAGGAAAGAAGACATGTTCTTGATGAGCATTTAAAAGAAAAGCATCCGGAAGTGTTTAAATTAATTGAAAATCTGAGAGAAAATCAGAATTAAACTTAAAAATTCTTCTATTTACACAGTAATTATGTGCTTCACTATGGTTTTATGGATGAGCATTTACAACGTAACATTACACACAGGAACATTTAACGCGCAGGTTATTAAGGATGCATGGTTAGGATTTCCAATTGCCTATGTATTTGCAGCATGTATGGATTGGTTTGTAGTTTCAGGATTGGCTAAGGGATTTGCCTTTAAATATTTAGTTAAGCCGGATAGCAGTACACTTAGAAAAGTAATTTCAGTTTCATGTTCAATGGTTGTTCCAATGGTAATTATAATGTCACTTTATGGTGCGATTGAAGCAAGTATTAGAATGGGTGATTTCAGCAACGTATTATTCATCTGGTTAACTAACATACCAAAGAATTTTGTAATGGCATTACCATTCCAGTTAATTATTGCAGGACCATTAGTAAGAAAAGTATTTAGAACAATATTCCCTGAAGGAAAAGTATTAGCATAAAACTATTTTTAGAAAAATGAATCGTTTTTATAAAAATATGAAAGAAATAAAATTTTAATTATGCCGAATTTTCGAGCTAAATAATAGTAAAATTAAGTAAAAACTATACAATATATACAAAAATACGTCTAAAATCAACTATTCTTTGTTGAAATATTGCAAAAAACGTTTTCCTAAAATATTCTAGAAAAGTAATTTGATTTTTTGAGAATGTTTTAGATTGGAAAGGACTAGAATATTTCTTTAAAGAAATCCAGGTACGGAAGGTTTTAGAGGGGTAAAAGTATATATTGTATTTTTTTTATTTAGGAGGTAAGAAAATAATGAGAAAAGGTAAGAAGATTGCAGTGGCAAAGAAAACCGCAGCGGCCTTTTTGACAGCGGCAATGGTTACGGGAATGTTGCCGGCAGGGCAGATTCAAAATGTTATGGCAGCAGACGATTCACCTTATGTAATTTCTACAGGAAGAATGGTGTATGCAAGTTCTTCAGTGGGAAATAGTGACCCGGCTTATGCAGTAGATGGATCCACCGGTACAAGATGGGAAAGTGCATGGAATGATAACACAGAGTGGATTTATGTTGACTTGGGAAAAGTTACTGATGTAACAGGCGTAAAGTTATATTGGGAAGGTGCTTATGCCAAGGAATACAAGATTCAGGTTTCAAATGACGAAGAAAATTGGAGTGATGTTTATGTTAATTCCGATTGCAAAGGTGGAAATGAGGACTTAAACATAACAGCAAATGCCAGATATGTACGAGTTTATATGACAAAGAAGGCTTTAGAAGCTTACGGATATTCTTTGTATGAGTTTGAAGTGTACGGTAAAGACGGGGTAACAAAAAGACCTGTAGATTATGGTGAAAATCTTGCCTTAAATAAAAATGCTACAGCATCATCATTAAGAGATGTATGGTGGATGTACGACGATAATGGAGTAATTGACCAGACTTCTGTATTGGCTAAGAATGCAGTTGATGGAAATGATAATTCATATTGGACATCAGGAGAAAAAGACAATCAGTGGTTTATGGTTGACCTTGGAGCAAATTATGATATTGGACGTGTTGAAATTGATTGGTCATCTGATGCAGGAAAGATGTATGACATTCAGGTTTCAAAAGATGGGGGTAATTGGACAACTTTATACAGACAGCTTAAAGGTTATGGTAATGAAGTTGCAAATATTGAACTATATGCCAATGCACGTTATGTAAGAATGTATGGATATACAAGGGTTGAAAGTGGTAGCGGATTTAGCATAAAGGAAATGAAGGTTTATAAGTACAAAGCAGGCGACAGAAAGGTAACCCATAGTATTCCAAACCTTCCTGATTCGTATGTTGTTTCAAACGGTAAGGGAACATATCTTGCAAATTCAATGTACAACGAAAAAGCAAAATTACCTGTTTACAAAACAGATGATGTTAAATCACCGATAGCAAGTAATGACTGGTGGCAGTCAATGCTTATTAATAAGTTTGGAAACTTAATGTCAACTCTTCCAATGAAAATGAAATATTCAACTAAGGGACTTGGCATTTTGACAGCAACAAGTGGCTGGCTTCCTGACATGGGCAGTACTGATGTAAACGTGTCGGTTAATTCTGAAACTGAAACTGATTTTTATATTTTGCCTGAAAACCTTGATACAGCTACAGCTTGTGATAAGGTAAGCGGATATGGTGACTATTCAGTAACAGCACAGCTTGCAGACGACAATCATGTTGCAATGACAAGTACATTTGTAAAAGGTTCACCTTACATCTATACAGAATATGGCGATACAAAGTCAGTTTATATTTCATCATCAGCCATTACATCAATTTTTGACGGTAACGGAAATGAAATATTGGCAAAAAATCTAGATTCAATGAAAGCAGATCATATCGGTCTTGAAATTACAGACAGTGATAACAAGAGCAAAACAAAAACATCAAAAAGTTATTATTGTTTAACTGTTCCTGAAAATACAACATTTAAGAAAATCGGAAGTTATATTAGAGTAACATTCCCTGAAACTAACGGTTATATGTCTATTGGAACAATGAAAGATAAATCACAGATTGAAACATTCTATAGACATGGATATGCTTTTGTTACAGATACAAAAGTTACATACAGTTATGATGACAGTAAAGCAAAGGTAACTTCAACATATAAGACTACAACAAGTCTTAAGAGAAATGGATTTACAGATCAGACATTTATATGTATGCTTCCTCATCAGTGGAAAAACTCAACAGATGATGACAAGGCATTTACAACATATTCATCTGTAAGAGGTAATTTAAAGACTATTGAAGGACTTTCATTTACAACAGTTTCAGAGTTTGCAGGACTTCTTCCAACATTTGCTCTTCCAACTAATGCAGAGTTTGATGGAGAGGCAGTTTTAGGTTACTTAAATGAATTGGAAGATGCAACAAAGAACTTAAATCCTGCAGGTGATGCATATTGGGAAGGTAAGAACCTTCATCCTTTGGGAATGGGAGTTCTTATGGCAGACCAGCTTGGAGAAACAGAACTTAGAGATACATTCTTAAAGAGAATGAAGAAGATTCTTGTTAACTGGTTTACTTATGACGGAAAGGATGATATCAGTTATTTTATTTATAATAATAATTGGGGAACTCTTTACTATGAACAGAGTGAGTTTGGGGCAAATGCAGCAATTTGTGATCACCATTTTACATATGGCTACTTCATGTTTGCAGCAACAGTTTTAGCTACATATGATAATGAATTTTATAATGATTACAAAGGTATGATTGAAATGATGATTAGAGATTATGCCGGACCTTCTGACAATGATAGTGAATACTGTAGATTTAGAGCTTATGATATGTACGAAGGACATTCATGGGCAGGCGGATACGCAGACAATGATTCAGGTAACAATCAGGAATCAGCCAGTGAATCATTATTTAGCTGGGTAAGTATGTATCTTTGGGGAGTTCTTACAGAAAATGATGAATACAGAGATGCAGGAGTATTTGGATTTGCAAATGAAATGGAAGCAGTAGAACAGTATTGGTTCGATTACGACAAAGACAACTGGATTAAAGAATGGCCATACAATGTAGTAGGTCAGGTCTACGGTGGAATTAACTTCTATGGAACATTCTTTGGTGGACAGCCATTATATGTTTATGGTATTCAGTGGCTTCCGATTTCAGAATATTTAACATATTACGGAATGAATCAGAGCAGATGTGCTGAAATATATCAGGGATTGTTAGATGATACAACAATAGCAATGGCTAAGGCAGTACAGGCAGCTAAGAACGAAGGAAAGAGTCAGGAAGAAATTGACAAGATGCTTAAAGAGTATCCACAGGCAGATACAGGTTGGCAGCATATTACATGGCCATTCCTTTCACAGACTAATCCAAGTCTTGCAATGGAGAAATTCCTTGCAAACGATACAAAGGTTCAGAAAACAGATACAGCTAACACATATTGGTTTATTAACAGTATGAAACAGTTAGGCGTAAAAACAACTGACATTGTTGCAACAGGAGATTGCTCAGCAGCAGTATATTACAACAAGGATACAAGCAAATACACAGCAACAGTTTGGAATCCTACTAACGACACAAAGGTTGTAACATTTAAAACTAACGGTAACAAGATTGGCACAGCGACAATTGGTGCAAAGGCACTTGTAAACTTTGAAGTATATAAGAATAAGAGCTTTAACATAGTACAGGCTTCAACTCCTGAAATATCTGTTCCATCAGGAAAATATGATGATACACAGTATGTAACAATTTCATCAGAAACACCTGGAGCTACTATTTACTATACAACAGACGGAACAATGCCAACAACATCATCAAAGGTTTATGATGGAGTATTTGCAGTATCAAGTACAGCAACAGTTAAAGCTATCGCAGTAAAAGATGAATATATTACATCTGCAATGGCCTCAAGCACAATCACTGTGAATGGCACAGATGTTTCACTTAAAGACAATATTGCATTAGGCAAGAACGTTAAGGTTTCATCATCAGAAAATCCAAGTGTAGACGGAAGTAAGATAGTCGATAACGACGGAACAACAAGATGGTCTTCAGAATTTACAGATAATCAGTATTGTCAGATTGATTTAGGAAAGAATTACACAATTAATAAGGTTACATTTAACTGGGAAGCTTCATATGCTAAGGAATACAAGATTCAGGTTTCAAAAGATGGAAACAACTGGACAACAGTATATGAAAACAACAATGGCAAAGGTGGAGAAGAAAGCATTGTATTTGATGCAACTGAATGTAGATATGTAAAGATGCAAGGTGTAAAGAGAGCATTAGCATACGGATATTCATTGTGGGAAATGGGTGTGTATGAAGCTGCAAAAGTTGAAACACCAATATTTAGCATTCCATCAGGAACATACAGTAAGGCTTTGAATGTAAACATTAGCAGTAATACTAAGGGTGTGGAAATCAGATATACAACAGACGGTTCAACACCTAACGAAAAGTCAAACTTATACGTTCCAAGTATTAAGATAAGCAAGAATACAACATTAAAAGCGATTGCTTACAGAAAAGGAATGATTGATTCACCTGTGGCAACAGCAGAATACAAGATTGACGGTTCATCAACAGAACCTGAGCAGCCAACAACACCTGACACATCAGAAACAAAGATTATTTCTACAGGTTGTAAAACAGTAACATCAGGTTCAGAAAATGATGTATTTGGTGGCAAAAACGCAGTAGACGGAGATAAGGGAACACGTTGGTCATCTAATTTTGCAGACGATGCATGGATTTATGCAGACCTTGGAAAAACATACTCAATTAATAAAGTTGTTTTAACTTGGGAAGGTGCTTACGGAAAAGCATATAAGATTCAGACATCAACAGATGGAAAAACATGGAAGACAGTTAAAAACGTGACTAATGGAAAAGGTGGAGAAGAAACGGTAGCATTTAATTCTACAGATGCAAGATATGTAAGAATGCAGGGTGTAGAAAGAGCATTACCATATGGATATTCATTATGGGAAATGGAAGTTTACGGTAAAGTTTCAGGCTCAGTATCAGATGATTCAAATAATGAAGATTCATCAGTTCCATCAGGTACAAACGTTGCAAAATCAGCTAAGGCTACATCATCAGGAAATGAAATTGATGCAATGGCAGCAAAATATGCAGTAGATGGGGACAACGGAACACGTTGGTCATCAAACTTTGTGGATGATGCATGGCTTTTAGTAGACTTAGGCAAGGCTTACACAATCAACAAGGTAGTACTTAACTGGGAAGGTGCTTACGGAAAGGCATACAAGATTCAGACATCAACAGATGGCAAAAACTGGACAACAGTTAAGAATGTAACAGACGGAAAAGGTGGAGAAGAAACTATAACATTTGACGCTACAAAGGCAAGATATGTAAGAATGCAGGGCGTGGAAAGAGCACTTCCATATGGATATTCATTGTGGGAAATGAGTGTTTATACTAAATAAAATTTAAGTTAAAAAGGCACAGTTTACGGTAATTAGTAGGCTGTGTCTTTTTCTTCTTATAAACTAATTTGTACTAATTATTAAATTGCAAAAATTATTTTTAATATCAAAGAAAATTTCCCTAAATGCTTGCTTTTATTGATTAATTAGCAATCAGATGTTATACTGTAAAAGTTAATATTGGGAAAAATATGCCTGTTGATTTGGGCTGTTTTAGATATAATCATATAGAAGAAATAACGAGAAAACATTCAATACGAATTATTAGAGAAAGGGTAGACTAATATGAAAACAGCAGTAATGACTGATAGTAATAGTGGAATTACACCGGAAGAAGGAAAGAAAATTGGAATATATTCTCTTCCAATGCCGGTTATCATAGAGGGAGATGTTTTTTACGAAGGAAAGAACATTACACAGGAAGAATATTATGGCGCAATGACTTCAGGAAAGAATGTTACAACATCACAGCCATCACCCGGGGATGTAATGGATATGTGGGATGGCATTTTGAAGGAAGGCTATGAACAGGTTGTTTACATTCCAATGTCAAGCGCATTAAGTGCTTCATGTCACGCGGCAATTCAGCTTTCAGAAGAATATGACGGAAAGGTTCAGGTTGTTGATGACCACAGAATCTCAGTAACAATGAGAGAGTCAGTTCTTGAAGCAAAATGGATGGCTAATCAGGGAATGACAGCAGAAGAAATAAAAAAGAAACTTGAAGAAAATGCTTACAATTCAAGTATTTACATTGCTGTTGATACTTTAGAATACCTTAAAAAAGGAGGACGTGTTACAGCAGCAGGAGCAGCCATAGGAGCAGTTCTTAACATTAAGCCTGTACTTACAATTCAGGGTGAAAAGCTTGATGCATTCACTAAAGTTAGAGGAATGAAGAAAGCTGAACTTAAGATGTTAGAAGCTATTGAAGAAGACCTTAATACAAGATTTGCTGATGTAGATAGAAAACAGTTAAGACTTGGAGCAGCAGGAACATTCCAGAAACAGGAAGACGCAGACCAGTGGTACAAGATGGTAAAAGATACATTTGAAAACGAAATCCACGATATATATTATGATCCATTGTCATTTAGTATAGGATGTCACGTTGGACCTAATGCAATTGGTATTGGAATAAGTGTTGTTACAAGAGATGAAAAGTAAATATTAAAAAAAGAAGAATCCCTCGGAAAGTGTCAGCTTTCGGAGGGGTAATTTTTTTAGAGGGATTAAATACAAACATAATCCCCTTAGTTAGTTGAAATAAACTCCTAAAAATAGTATCATTAAGAGTAAGACTATTTTGTAAATTATAGAAGGCAGGTACGATTATGTATGCAGTTTTTGGATTAGGGAATCCTGATAAGGAATATGATAAAACAAGACACAATATTGGTTTTGATGTTATAGATGAGTTGGCAAGTCAGATGGGTGTTGAGGTGAAGACTAAGAGACACAAGGCTTTATGCGGTATTGGAAATATTGGTGGCGAGAAAGTGATTTTGGTGAAGCCACAGACTTATATGAATCTTAGCGGTGAGTCAGTGAGAGCAGTTATGGATTTCTATAAGCTTGATCCGGAGAATGACATTATTGTTATTTCTGACGATATTAATTTGGCTACGGGAAGAATTAGAATTAGAGCCCAGGGTAGCGCAGGTGGTCATAATGGTTTGAAGAGTATTATTAATCACGCGGGAACTCAGAAGTTTAAGAGGGTGCGTGTGGGAGTAGGTGCAAATGAAGGAAATCTTGTAAATCATGTGCTTGGCAAGTTTAGCAAGGGTGAAAGAGTTTTGGCTGAGCAGGGCATAAAAGATGCAGCCTCAGCAGTTGAAGTTATGATTTTGGAAGATATAAACACAGCAATGAACAAATTTAATTAGAAGATATAAATATAGCAATGAATAAATTCAACTAGAATCTATCAAAATAGTGAAGTCCGGGAGTAGTAAATGAAAAGTTTTGATTATCCACTATTACAATTAAATGAGTTTGAGCAGGTTAAGGTCTGCTTGTCTGAACACAAATCCTGTCAGGTTACAGGGTGTGGGGAATCCCAGCTTGCTCATTTTATTAATGGATTGAGCAATGGCTACAAGCAGAAAGTCATTGTTACTTTTAGTGCAACAAAAGCAAGTCAGTTGTATCAGGATTTAAAGGGTTTTGCGGACGATGTTGTAATGTATCCTGCAAAGGATTTTATTTTCTTTAGTGCGGATGTACACGGAAATCTTATATTGCAACAACGACTTGAATTTATTCAAAAAATAGTTGAAGATAAGCCATTTACGGTAATTTTGACGCCGGATGCCTTTATGGACAAGATAATGCCAATTGAAAAAATCAAAAATAATTATCTTGAAATAGCAGAAGGCAGCATAATTCAGATGGATGCCTTAAAGAGCAAGCTTGTGCAGATGGGATACGAGCCGGTTGTTCAGATTGATGGACCGGGACAGTTTGCGGTGCGAGGAAGTATTGTTGATATTTACACGCTGACAGATGAGGTACCTTATCGAATTGATTTTTGGGACGATGAGGTTGACATAATAAAGAGTTTTGAGGTGGAAAGCCAGCGTTCAATTGAGAATCTTGAATCGGTAAAAATTTATCCTGCCAGCGAATATTCACTGACTAAGAAAGAAATTCAGGCGGGAATGGCGAAGATTCGACAGGATTTAGATCAAAATGTTGAAAAATTCAGAAAAGATTTTAAGACGGAAGAGGCTAACAGACTTAGAGTTACAGTTGAAGAGTTTCTTACAAATATGGATATTAACCCAAGTCAGGTAGCAGTAGATAGTTATGTAAACTATTTTTATGATGATTTGGTAAGTCTGCTTGACTATTTTGAAAATCCAATATTTTTTATTGATGAGCCAAAGAGGGTAACGGAGCAACTTAACGTGGTTGATGCGGAGTTTGGAGATAGTATGGCTAACCGCCTTCAGAAAGGCTACGTGCTTCCGGGGCAGACAGATGTAATTTGGGACAAAAATCAGATAATTGCCAAGATTGATAGTGGCGAAAAAGTCCTATTTACAGCAATTGCCCAGAAGATTCAGGGATTTAGCGTGGATGATTTTGTGGAAGTGGGATCAAGAAACGTAAGTCCATACAATGGCAAGTTTGAGATTCTTGTTCAGGATTTAAAAAAATATAAAGAGCAAAAATATGCGGTTCTTCTTGTAACCGGTTCAAAAACAAGAGGCCAGCGCTTGGCGGAGGATCTTAGAGAGTTTGAGATTAGCGCATTTTTCGAAGAAGACGGGGAACGTCAGGTTATGCCTGGTGAAGTTATGATTATAAAAGGTCAGCTTCGCAGTGGCTTTATGTACCCTATGATTAAGTTTGTGGCTATTTCAGACACGGATATTTTTGGCGAAAAAAAGAAAAGAAAACGTAGAAAGCATGGCTATTCAGGTACTAATATTTCAAGTTTTACCGACCTTAACATTGGTGATTATGTTGTCCACGAAAACCACGGACTTGGTGTTTATCGTGGAATAGAAAAAATAGAAGTAGACCATATTGTAAAGGACTACATTAAGATTGAATATGCCAAGGGCAGCAACCTTTATGTGTTAGCAACCCAGCTTGATATGATTCAAAAATATGCTGACAGCACGGCGAAACCGCCTAAACTTAACACATTAGGTGGCCAGGAATGGAAAAAAACAAAGACCAGGGTTAAGAAGGCTGTTGCGGATATTGCGAAGGAGCTTGTTCAGCTTTATGCAATAAGGGAGAACAGCAACGGATATCAGTTTTCTCCTGACACGGAATGGCAGAAGGAATTCGAGGAAATGTTTCCATTTGAGGAGACAGATGATCAGCTTAATGCCATATCTGAAGTAAAAAAAGACATGGAAAGCACGAAAATTATGGACAGGCTGATTTGCGGAGACGTAGGTTTTGGCAAGACAGAAGTGGCAATTCGTGCGGCTTTTAAGGCAGTGCAGGATGACAAGCAGGTGGCTTATCTTGTTCCAACAACGGTTTTGGCCCAGCAGCACTACAAAACTTTTAAGCAGAGATTTAAGGATTTCCCTGTCAGAGTGGAAATGCTTTCAAGATTTAGAACAAAATCAAATATTGATAAAACAATAAAAGATTTGAATAAAGGTTATGTTGACGTTGTTATCGGAACTCATCGTATGCTTTCAAAAGATGTTAAATTTAAGGATTTGGGACTTTTGATTATTGATGAAGAGCAGAGATTTGGCGTAAAACATAAGGAACAGATTAAAGAATTGAAAAACAATGTTGACGTAATGACTCTTACAGCAACTCCGATTCCAAGAACTCTTCATATGAGCCTTATTGGAATAAGAGATATGTGCGTAATGGAAGAACCACCTCAGGAACGTATGCCAATACAGACTTTTGTTATGGAATACAATGAGGAAATTGCAAGGGATGCCATAAACAGGGAGCTTGCAAGAGGCGGTCAGGTTTATTACGTGTACAACAGAGTTCAGGACATAGCTGAAATGGCAGGAAAAGTTCAGGCACTTGTGCCTGATGCCAGTGTTGCCTTCGCACACGGACAGATGAGTGAGCGACAGCTTGAAGAAATAATGTATGATTTTGTTAACGGGGACATTGATGTTCTTGTAACAACTACAATAATAGAAACAGGTCTTGACATACCAAATGCCAACACCATTATAATACACGATGCAGAAAAAATGGGCTTGTCCCAGCTTTATCAGCTTCGTGGCCGTGTAGGCCGTTCAAACCGTACATCGTATGCTTTTTTGATGTATAGCAGAAACAAGATGCTTACGGAAGTTGCGGAAAAGCGACTTGGGGCAATAAGGGATTTTACGGAACTTGGCAGTGGTGTAAAAATTGCAATGCGAGACCTTGAAATCCGTGGTACCGGAAATCTTCTTGGGGCTGCACAAAGCGGTCATATGGAGGATGTTGGTTACGACCTTTATTGCAAAATGCTTAACGATGCCATTAATACTTTAAAGGGCAACAAGCCAATGGATGATTTTGAAACAAAGGTAGACCTGACAGTGGATGCTTTTGTTCCACCTTCATATATTAAAAATGAAGCTCTTAAAATGGATATTTACAAGCGAATTGCAGGAATAGAGACAATGGAAGAATACGAGGATATGCAGGATGAACTTCTTGACCGTTTCGGTGACATACCGAATCAGGTTGAAAACCTTCTCCAGATTGTTTTGCTTAAAAATGCAGCACATCAGGCATATGTTACTGAAATTTCAGGTCATAAAAACAGAATCAAGCTTACAATGTGGAAAGACGCTGAGGTGGATGTGGAAAGAATACCAATTCTTGTACGCGAGTACAAAGGCAGACTTAAGTTTATGCCTAAAGACGAACCGTATTTTATTTTTGAGCCAAAACCGGGCACAGGCACAGTAATAGAAAATGCAAGAAAACTGGTAGAATCACTGTCTACATTGAAGGATGAAGAATAGAATAAGGTATGTGAGCTACGACTAAAGCAGTTGAAATATATTGTGAAAATATACAACTGTAGAGTCAGTCACATATGCTGTGATTAAAATAGTTGAAAAGATAAGGTAAAGTAAAGGGAATAGATTGTATATAGTGGCAAGTCAGGGGAGGTGATTGTCTTTGAGAAGAAAGTTAATATGTATTTTGGCAGGACTTACAGTTGCGGTGGGACTTGTAGGTTGTGGTCAGAAAAAAGCAGTGGAGGAAACCACGGTGGCTACAAGTGAAACAGGTTCCGAGAGTTCAACAGTTTTAAAGGGAACAGCTTCGAAAAACTCAACTAGTTCTGACGGGGCAGACACTACTCTTACCATTACTGCAGGCGGTAGTCAGGTTATGCTTGACGAGGTAAGGTATTATGCGTATACAGCCCAGGCGACTTACGAAACTTATTATCTTACAAAGGGCAAGGAAATAGACTGGGACTCAAAAATGGATGGCGATGTGACTTGGGAACAGGGTGTCAAAAGCCTTGTGCTTGACGATATTTGCAAGAGGGAATGGCTTAATGAAATTTCATCACAATATGATATTAAGCTTACAAAGAAAGAAAAGTCATCTGTTAAAACAAAGGCTTTAGAGTATTTTAAGAACACCAATGTTAAGCTTGCAAAGAAAATAAATATTAGTGAAGGCCGTTTGATTAAGGTTTTTGAAAAGGCAGAAATTGCTGATAAAACTGAGAAAAAGATGGAAAAAGATGGAAGTTCCACGAAGGAAATGTATATAAAATGGAAAAAGGGAAATAATGTTACGGCAGAATCACAATGGAATAACATTAATTTCAAGGAAGCGATATTTACATTGGAGGATGTTAAATGAGAAAGACAGGAAGATGCATATTAAGCGCAGTTATTGCAGTGCTTCTTATGATTGGAGCAATTGATTATGCATTTGTAATAGGAAAGGCGAAGCCGGTAGGCGATTTAAAGACAAGCCAGAGTGAAGTTATTGTTAAAGATTTTATCCACGATAACTATGAGATTAGCGAAAAAAATCCATGGACTGATTATGGACTTCATCCAATCGAATACACGGAATCAGCAGGAAAGAGCGGTTTTGACCAGGCTATAAGTGCCAAGGCAGCTATTCTTGTGAATGTTAATTCAAAAGAGATTTATTATGAAAAAAACAGCGATGCCAAGATGTATCCGGCAAGCACAACTAAGCTTATGACAGCTTTGACTGTTTTGCAGAATATGAAAACTACTGATATAGTAACAATCGGCAGTGAAATTAATATGATTGCAGCAGATTCAAGTAAGGCAGGTTTTAGTCAGGGACAGGTTGTAACAGTTCAGGAGTTGCTTGAAGGTTTGCTTATTTCATCAGGAAATGACGCAGCCTATGTTTTGGCAAAAGCAGCAGGCGAAGCAATTCTTAAAGACAATATTGCTAACGAAGGAAAAACATTTACAGCAGCACAGTGTGTTGAGCGTTTTGTTTATGAGATGAATAAGAATGTCCGTGACATGGAACTTGAAAATACACATTTTATGTCACCGGATGGCTATGATGCGGCAGATCAGTACACATCAGCTAGCGACTTGTCTAAGATTGCAATTGAAGCATACAACAACGAAACAATTCGTAAGATTTGCGGAACACAGTCTGAAAAGTCCAGCACATTAAACAAGACTTGGGTATCAACAAATGCCCTACTGGACAAGTCAGGACAGTTCTACTACCAGTACTGTGTTGGCATGAAAACAGGAAGTACAGGCCTTGCAGGCAAGTGCCTTGTGTCAGTGGCAAAGAATGGCGACACGGAATGCATAAGCGTAGTCTTAAATGACAGCACAGATGAACAGCGCTGGACAGACGCAAAGAAATTGTTGAAGTTTGGCGTGGAGTAAAGCTTAATATAGAAAAATAGATTGATTCACCCCCGTAGGAAATTGGCAGGAGCCAATTCCTACGGGGGTTTTTGTAGTGGTGTGAGCCTATGAATAAATAGAGCAAAAAGGTGTCCGTACCTCAAAAAGAGGAAGAATTGAAATGTCGGGGTACATTTCTCATAAACACAAACTATACGTGATTCCAAATTCCACTAATAAGTAGAAATTTGCCACAAAAGAAAAACGCTCGCTAGGAAACCTAGCGAGCACCTTTGGTATATGGGGCTTCTACAAAAAAATGGGGGGATAAGTCGAAGCCCTCTATGTCACATTATATTACCTTTTGTTGTATTCTGCAACCTTTTTATTAATTTTTTCTATAGGATTTAATAAATCACTTATAGAAGCGTCATGATTTAGTCTGTCAATGAATGTTGCAGTGAACTTTGTAATGTCTACATTGATGTACCATTCTCTCTTAAGAAGCTCTGGAGACTGGTAAATTGAGTTAGTTGTCATGATTCTGTAGATAAGTCCCTGTTCGTAAGCTTCATCAAATCTTTCAAGACCGTTAGTAAAGAGACCAAATGTAGAAGCAACAAATACTCTGTTAGCTTTTCTCTTCTTAAGCTGCTTAGCAACATCAAGCATGCTATCACCTGAAGAAATCATATCATCAATAATAAGAACGTCCTTACCTTCAACTGAATCACCAAGGTATTCATGAGCCACAATAGGATTACGTCCGTCTACGATAGTAGTAAAATCACGACGTTTGTAGAACATACCTACATTAATTCCAAGAACGTTAGCGTAGTAGACAACTCTACCCATAGCACCTTCGTCAGGGCTGATAACCATAAGATGATCAGCATCAAGCTTAATGTCATCAACATTTCTAAGAAGATTTTTTATAAACTGGTATGTTGGCATAATTGATTCAAAACCACTAATAGGAATAGCATTGTTTACACGAGGATCGTGAGCGTCAAAAGTAAGAATATTGTCTACGCCCATGTTTACTAATTCCTGAAGCATTACTGCACAGTCCATAGATTCTCTGGATGTACGTCTGTGCTGTCTTCCTTCATAAAGGAAAGGCATAATAACTGTAATTTTTCTAGCTTTACCTGCAGCAGCAGCGATAACTCTCTTAATGTCAGCAAAGTGATCATCAGGAGACATATGATTCTTGCAACCGCAAACAGTATATTCAATGCTGTAGTTAGTAACATCATCGATAATGTAAAGGTCTGTACCACGAACAGATTCGCCTAAAGTACATTTAGCTTCACCTGTACCAAATCTTGGTGTTTTTACATCAAGAAGGTAAGAATCTTTAGTATAACCCTTGAAAGTAATAGGTGATTCTTTAGCTTCAATTCTCTGGCTTCTCCAATCAGCAATATAAGCGTCAACTGCTTCGCCTAACTGCTTACTTCCTGATAATGCAACAATTGCAAGTGGTCCTACAGGAATAGATTCAACATATTTTTTGATAGACATTTCAAAATTTCCTCCGTGTGTTAAATAGTAAATTTCTTTTTTATTCTTATATCATCACCAAAAATCTTTAAAGGAGTGTAATTACCCGCTGTACGGGAAAAAATACGCTCTTCATATTTCTGCTGTAATTCCTGTAAAGAAAAATTAGTAGAAATAATAGTAGATTTCTGATGTATAAGTCTCTCATTAAGACAATCAAATAGGGATGATTCAGTAAAGGAGTTAGACATCTCCGTGCCCAAATCATCAATAATAAGTAAATCACAACGAAGCAACTCGTCAAAACTAATCTGACGGTAAATAGTGGTGTTGCTACGTTTAAAGGAATAATCTGCCAACAAATCGAAAAGTTGTACTGCTGAAAGATAAATAACAGAGTAGGATTTTTCGATTAATTCCTTTGCAATGCAGTTAATGAGAAAAGTTTTCCCTGTACCTGCCCTGCCATAGAATAACAGATTATCAAAGGTTTTGTCAAAGTTATTTATAAAATAATGACAATGGTCCACAACAGCGTCAATATTTTCTGCTGCGGAAATCCCTGTATCGGGATCAATGTAGTCATCAGAATACAAATCATATTCAAAAGTATCAAAGTTTTCGCGTTCAAGAATCTCCTTAAGCTCAGAACGGGAATAAAGCAGTCTGACAACCTCTGCCTTAAGGCATTCACAAGGTTTTCCGTCAATAAAACCTGTATCTTTACATTTAGGGCATGTAAAAATCTCATCCAGGTAATCGGCGGAATAACCTCCGGCTAAAAGAGCTGCTTTTTTTTGTTCACTTATAAGGGCAATGTCCTCACGAAGTGTGTCCTTAGCAGAAGAATTGCCTGAAAGAGAAAGTCTAAGGGCACGTCCTGCAAGAACACCAATCTGCCCGTCTAAATCCTTAATAAGAGGAATTTTTTCGTAGACTTCTTCAATACGTCTGTTTAATTTAATTTTATTATTTAATTGACGGTCATTGTAACTGTTTGCAATAACGTCAAATTGATCTCTGGTTAAAGCCATATTAAATCCTTAAAAATTTTTAAAATAAATATCTACAATAATTAGAGTGTTCAAAACCCAAAATTTAATTATAGGAATTGCTTTCAACAATCTTACTATAAAGATACCTTATATTTCAAAGGTAAACAATCTTTTTTTGTAATTAAATGTTCGGATTAATAAAAACCCCTAATAAATATTTCTGCAATAATATACAATATCTATTACTTGTTAGACTTAAGCTTGCTGTCTCTGTTGGCAATAAGCTTTCTTTCAAGATCCTTATAGTCATATGTACGCTGGTCAAAAGTCTGCTTCTTAGGTGCAGCCTTAGGAGTCTTAGAAAACTTAGCGTTTGCAAAAGGAATATTCTTCTGGAAAGTTTTTGACATTTCCTCAGAATGAAGTTTGTCTAACTTTTCAATATCGCTCATATCCTTAACATTGTTAGTATACCACCTTGTAAGAATACCATCAGTATAATTGAAAAGATTTCCGCTGTGCATGTGAGCCATAGTGCGGTTACATGCTTCAATAATAATTTCGTCGGTAAAACCGTATGTATCAGTCCATTTTGCAATGTAAGCAATCTCTTTTCTTACAGGAACGGTAGGAGCCTGTCCGAAAATCTTATAAATGCTTTTAGAAATGCCTTCCCTGAACTTTTTGTCAGCCTTAGCTTCTTCTATTGAATTTATATCTTTTTTTGCGTATTCAACGGCTCTCTTCTCGATAGAAGATAAAGAGTTAAAACCGTCCTTGATGCAGGCATCCATAATATATTCAATAAAATCTGCATCAAAACAAAGTCCGTCAATCATATACAAAATACTGTTAATGTCATTAGAGCTAAGTGGTCTTCCAAGATAAGTCTGTGCCAAAAGCTGAACGTCATTAAAAGTATCATTATCTGCAAAATCAAGAATCTCTCTTGGTGTATATTTGCGCTTGGCAGGAATAACATGTCCTGTGCTTTCCGGAACAGGAATAGACTCACTCTGACCGGAAGCTGATGCCAAAAGGTTAGTTTCAGTGCTTGTAATACCCTTTACAATATAACGGTTGCGAAGGATAGACTCTAAAGTAATGCCTGAAATCTCATTCTGGCTGTTATAAGACAAAGTAATGAGATTCTGTTCAGCCCAATAGTTAAGAGCACGAATAACGTCAGACTCTAACATATTAAACTTGTCCGCGATTCTTTCAGTTGTAAGCTCATCAGCAATGTCGTTATTGCTGTTAACAAGGCGCAACAAATGAAGATAAATCTTAATAAACTCTCCGTTGGCCCTAGGCATATATTCATCCATAAAAATATTTGATACAGAAGTAAATTCTGCAATGCTCCCTCTATCTAAAACCAATTTACACATTTTGTCTCATAATCCTTTTCGTAAAATTATTATCTCACAAAAATGCACACAAATCCCCGAAAACTTCTGTGAGACTTGAAGACTCCCAGAGAAGTGGTGCAAGGAGAAGTATAGCATAAAGAATTAAAAAATCAACATCACAAATTGGGTGAAATGCCCATTTTTAAAGGGCTTGCGGGCAATGTTAATAATGTTGATAATGTGAATAAAAAGTCGGCATAAAAAGTCGAAAATCAGTGAAACCCTTATAAAATAAGAGAATTGTCAGGTTGCAAAATAACAAAGTTATGTAAACAAAAAATCCACAAAAAATCATTGAGAGTTATCAACGAAATTTTGTGGACATGTTAATAAGTTAATTACCTAGCAAATGTTCCCCGATTTTTACTACATCTCCGGCACCCATTGTTATCAACAAATCACCTGTTGAACAATTTTCTAATAAAAAATTTTCGATTTCGCTAAAAGATGGGAAATAATATGCTTCAGTACCAAGTTTTTTGATACCTTTCATAACATCTTTTGAGCTGATTCCGAGAGTATCTTTCTCTCTTGCTGCGTAAATATCTGCAAGAACAACAGCGTCTGCTTCTGATAAAGCTTTGCAGAACTCTGGTAATAAAGCCTTAGTTCTTGTATATGTATGTGGCTGGAAAACAACCCACATCTTCTTGTGTGGATAATGTTTAGCCGTCTTAATTGTTGCTCTAATTTCATCAGGGTGATGAGCGTAGTCATCAATAACAGTAATATCACCTAATTTGCCTTTGTACTGGAAACGTCTGTCAGTTCCACCGTACTGCTGTAAACCAGCAATAATGCTGTTATCGTCAATCCCCATAAAATGAGCAGCAGCAATAGATGCAAGTGAATTGTAAATATTGTGTTCCCCTGTAACCTTCAAAACGATATGAGTCTTAGTTTCGCCGTTTACAACAAGGTCATAAGAACCTCTTGCAAATTCATCATAAGTAATGTTAGCGGCGCTATACATACTCTTTTCAGGATCAGAGCCTACAGTAATAACGTTGCACTTAAGCCCTTCAGTAAAATAGTCAAGGTTATCAATATCGCTATTAATAACAAGTGCACCGCCTTCAGGAATAAGTTCTGCATATCTTCTAAAACTATGTCTAATGTCATCAAGGTCCTTGAAGAAATCAAGGTGGTCTGCAGCCACATTAAGAATAATTCCAATAGTAGGTGCAAAAGATAAGAAGCTGTTAGTATATTCACAAGCTTCAGTAATCATATTGTCTGAATGACCAATACGTGTGTTGCCGTTAATTGCCGGCATAATTCCACCAACCAAAATAGTAGGGTCGGTATTTGCTTCAAGCATAATCTGTGAAAGCATTGAAGTTGTTGTAGTCTTGCCATGAGTTCCTGAAACACCGATGGCAGTATGGTAATTCTTCATAATCTGACCTAAAAACTCAGCTCTTGTTAAAAGAGGAATATTCATCTCTGTAGCAGCTACAAGTTCAGGGTTGTCAGCCTTAACTGCAGCAGTATATATCAAAACTTCTGTATCGGCAGGCCCATTAGAAGCCTTCTGGCCATAGTAAATAGTTGCTCCAAGAGATTCAAGGTGTTTAGTTATTTCAGATTCTCTTGAATCAGAGCCTGTAACAGTGAAGCCTTTAGAAAGCATAATCTCTGCAAGTCCGCTCATACTAATTCCGCCAATTCCTGTAAAATGGATCTTTGCCGGAGTATTAAAATCTAGTTCGTACATAGTTGTTTATTTCATCCTTTCTTAAGAAAAAAATTAAAAGACGAAAACGCCTTTCTACTTATTAATTAAGTATACTCTTAAATGATTTATTTTTAAAGACTGAAAAAAGAAAAAAAAACAGGAAAATAAAAACTCTTTTGAAAAAATAATGAAAAAATTAATGAAATAATAAAAAACACGAAAAAGTAATAAAGAAATTGGTAATTTTGCATAACACATGTAGAAAAAACAAGAAATTTAGAGAAAAAATACACAATAAAATTCATTGAAACTCTTTTATTGAAAGGGGGTTAGTGCTATAATTAACCTATCAATTATTCGCAGCGAGGTGAGGGACATGATTAAAAAAGAAATGATTGCAATGCTGTTAGCAGGAGGACAGGGAAGTCGTCTCGGTGTTTTAACAGCAAAAGTTGCAAAACCTGCAGTTGCATTTGGAGGAAAGTATAAGATTATTGATTTTCCACTTAGTAACTGCATTAACTCAGGCATTGATACAGTAGGTGTTTTAACACAGTATCAGCCACTTAGACTTAACTCCCATATTGGAATTGGTATTTCATGGGACTTAGATCGTAATATTGGAGGCGTTACGGTTCTTCCGCCATACGAAAAAAGTAAGAACACTGAATGGTATACAGGTACAGCCAATGCCATTTTCCAGAACTTAGACTATATGGATTCATATAATCCTGATTATATACTTATTTTGTCAGGTGACCATATTTATAAGATGGACTACGAGGTTATGCTTGATTATCATAAGGCTAATAAGGCAGATGTTACAATTGCAGCAATGCCTGTTCCAATTGAGGAGGCAAGCAGATTTGGTGTAGTAGTTACAGATGAGGATCACAAGATTACAGAGTTCCAGGAGAAGCCGGAACATCCAAAGAGTAATCTTGCATCAATGGGTATCTACATATTTAGCTGGCCGGTTCTTAGAGAAGCATTGATTAAGCTTAAAGACCAGCCTAATTGTGACTTTGGTATGCATATTATTCCATATGTTCACAGAGAAGGAAAAAGAATTTTTGCATATGAATATACAGGATATTGGAAAGATGTAGGAACATTAAAGTCATATTGGGAAGCCAATATGGAATTAATTGATATTGTGCCTGAATTTAATTTATATGAAGAATTTTGGAAGATTTATACTAAGAATGATGCTTTACCACCACAGTATCTGTCAGACAGTGCAGAGGTGGAGAAGAGTATTGTAGGCGAGGGCTGTGATATATACGGCGGTGTTTATAACTCGGTAATAAGTGCGGATGTAGTGATAGAAGAAGGAGCGGAGGTTCACGATTCCATTATTATGCATGGCACCATAATTAGAAAAGGAACTAAGGTTTACAATGCCATTATTGCAGAGAATGTTGAAGTTGGACAGGACTGCGAAATCGGCATTGGAGAATATGCAGACAGCTTGTTAAGTCAGAAGATTTATAATTGTGAACTTGCTGTTATTGGAGAAGGTTCAAGTATACCGGATGGTGTAAAGATTGGAAAGAATGTAGCAATATCAGGAAAGACGGAAATTACAGATTATCCGGACGGAAAGCTCCCATCAGGTGGCTATATTATTAAGGCAGGTGAGATTTAATGAGAGCAATAGGAATAATTTTAGCAGGTGGAAATAACAGTAAGATGCGCGAACTCTCAAAGAAGAGAGCAATTGGAGCAATGCCTATAGCAGGAAGCTATAGAGCTATAGATTTTTCATTAAGTAATATGTCTAATTCACATATTCAGAAGGTAGCAGTTTTAACACAGTACAATGCGTGGTCATTAAATGAACATTTAAGTTCATCAAAATGGTGGGATTTTGGTAGAAAACAGGGAGGATTGTTTGTATTTACACCATCTATCACATCAGACAATGGATTCTGGTATAGGGGAACTGCAGATGCCATTGCACAGAATATGGCATTTTTAAAGAAGAGCCATGAACCATATGCAATTATTGCATCAGCAGATGCAGTATACAAGCTTGATTACAACAAAGTATTAGAAAGACATGTTGAAACAGGCGCAGACATTACAATTGTCTGCAAGGATATCGGTTCAACAGAGAAGGCTTTAGCATACGGTGTTGTAACAACAGATTCTAACGGCAGAATCGTTGATTTTGTAGAGAAGCCGGGCGAAACAACAAGCTCAAAGATTTCAACAGGAATTTATGTAATCAGAAGAAGATTACTTATCCAGTTAATTGAGCAGTGTATGGCAGAAGATAATTATGATTTTGTAAACGACATAATTATCAGAAACAAAGATACAAAGAGAATATATGCTTATAATCTTGATTCTTATTGGCAGAATATTTCTAACATAGACAACTATTATAGTTGTAATATGGATTTTCTTAAACCGGATGTAAGGGATTTCTTCTTTAAACAGTATCCGGACGTATATTCAAAAGTGGCTGATTTGCCACCGGCAAAATATAATCCTGGTTCAAAAGTAAGAAACAGCTTAATTTCAAGTGGTTGTATCATTAACGGTGAAGTGGACGGATCCGTGGTATTCCATCAGGCATACATTGGAAACAATTGTGTAATCAAGAACTCAATTATTCTTAATGATGTTTATATTGGAGACAACACAGTAATAGAGAATTGTATAGTTGAAAGCCACAGCACTATTAATCCTAACGAGAAATTAGGAAGCGAAGATAGCGAAGTACAGATTATTAATGAGAGAAACTTCAGATATAGTTTGTAGAAGTAATCTAAGGGTTGTACATAAAAATACTTAGGCAAATATAATAGAAAGGAAGCGCAGGTGTATTACAGGTACACCTGTACCTCAAAGTAGGAAATTGAGGAAGGACATAATTATGAATATTACAGATGTAAGAGTTAGAAAAATGACAAAAGAAGGAAAGATGAAAGCAGTTGTGTCAATTACTATTGATGATGAATTTGTAGTACATGACATTAAAGTAGTTGAAGGAGATAAGGGATTATTCATTGCAATGCCTAGCAGAAAAGCAGCAGATGGTGAATACAGAGACATTGCTCATCCAATCAACTCAGGTACCCGTAACAATATCCAGCAGATAGTTCTTGAAGCTTACGAGAAGGCCTTACTTGAACCGGAAGCTGAATAGAAAATTATAAACAATAAAATAATATCTAACTAAAAAGGCTACAGCTTGCGGAAACGTGGGCTGTAGTTTTTTTGATTGAAAATTCTTAGGAGAATTTGTTGAATAAAACAACCTAAATGACAGAATCATATTGACAAAAAAGATGATAAATAATAAAATCATAGTATTAAGGATAAAGGAAAAATTACTATGAGAAAGATTGAAACATTAGAAATGGCGTTGGAAAGAATTAAGGAATTAGAGGCGGAGAACCAGAAGCTGAATGAAGAATTGGAATATTACAGAAACAGAAAAGTAAGCGGACGTCAGAAACATAACGATAAGTGGCAGTCTATTTATAATGATTTTGTTGTTTTATATGAATCGGGAATGTCAATTGCTGAAATTGCAAAAGAAAAAAAATTGAGCGAAAGAACTATCTATAGATATAAGGCTTATTATGACAAGGTGATGAGTGAGCAGAAAGCATTGGCGGAATAGATATTTAGGAAGAATGTATGCTTGAAAAAATATTTTATTAGGAGAAGAAAATGCTATTGGAAGAGTATATAAATGTTATAAATGCTATTAGAAGTTATGTTAATGGAGAGGAAATGGACCAGGCATTTTGTTCTAATTTGGCGGGAGCATATCAGATTTGCAAGAAACATAATTTAACTGCGCTTATGGCAGAAGTTTTGGATAGAACGGATGTTGACAAGAGGAGCCCGATATATCAAAGATGGCAGATGGAAAAGAATCAGGCTGTTTACAAGAATGTTTTGATGGATGTTGAGCGCGAGGAGATTATTGCATTCTTTGAAGAAAAGAATATTTGGTATTTGTTACTGAAAGGTTTGATTATTAGGGAATACTATCCAAATCCTGCCTTAAGAGAGATGTCAGATAATGATATTTTGGTTGACAGAAAATATATGAAGGACATTTATGACTTCATGGTTGATAGAGGGTACAGTATTAAAGGATATGGAACCAGCAATCATGATGAGTATTTAAAGAAACCGGCATATAATTTTGAAATGCACAGAGCTCTTTTTGACAAAGATGATTACGAAAGTTGGAATAATTATTTTGACAATGTATTTGATAAGTTAACAAAGAAGTCTGAGAATAGCCTGGAATATGTATTCAAAGAGGAAGATTTTTATATTTATTTTATGGTACATACATATAAGCATTATGCAGGCGGCGGAATGGGACTTAGAACAATTCTTGATGTGTATTTGTATTTGAGAAAGAATAAAGAGTTAGATTTTTCTTATGTTGAAAAAGAATTGGGAAAATTAAATATAGCAGATTTTGAAAAGCAGTTTAGAAAGCTATGTTTTGATGTATTTAGTGTTAATGAATCTGATGCTAAAGCGGATTGGTATGAAGGTCTTCCAACAGATGAAAAGAATATGCTTGATTATATTATGGGAGCAGGCACATATGGAAATGTGGATAATTTGGTAGCAAATAAGCTTGGAGATGACGATGATGTAAAAAAATCTAAGTTTAAATATGTTTTTAGACGAGTTTTCCCAGACTATAAAAGTTTTAAGAAGTATCATCCATTGATATGTAGGTATAAGGTTCTTGTTCCTTTTGGATATTTATTTAGAATTATTAAGCTTCCTTTCACAGGTTGGAAAAGAGCCATGGCAGAACTTAAGGCTGTATTGAGAAAGTAGGCTTGACACTATTTCAAATGAATTATATAGTAAACTACAGTAAATATGAAAAGGACTGGCTTACGATGCGATTCATTTGGGGCTAGGCAGGGAAAGGAGCAGGCGGTATTCATAGGTATTATTGGGAGTGGCATTATGGATATTGCAAAATAGTAGTATGTACGATTATTTAGTAGTTGGAGCAGGTTTGTATGGAGCAGTTTTTGCTAATCAGGCCAAGGCTCAGGGAAAGTCTGTTTTGGTTATTGATAAAAGACCTAATATTGCAGGAAATGTTTTCACGGAGAAGATTGAAGGCATCAATGTACATAAGTATGGGGCACATATTTTCCATACTAATAATAAGAAAGTTTGGAATTTTGTTAATCGGTTTGCTGAATTTAACAGATTTACTAATTCACCGGTAGCAAATTATAAGGGGGAACTTTTTAGCTTGCCTTTTAATATGTATACTTTCAACAAGATGTGGGGAGTTGTTACACCAAGTGAAGCGCAGGCAAAGATTGAGGAGCAGAAGAAACAGGCTGGAATTACTGAACCTAAGAATTTGGAAGAACAGGCTATTTCTTTGGTAGGAACCGATATTTATGAAAAGTTGATTAAGGGTTACACAATGAAGCAGTGGGGAAGACCTTGCGATAAACTTCCTTCTTTCATTATTAAGAGATTGCCGGTTCGACTTACTTTTGATAATAATTATTTTAATGCACTTTATCAGGGGATTCCGGTAGGTGGATATACCAAGATGGTTGAAAATATGCTTGAGGGCATTGATGTAAAACTTGGAGTTGATTATTTTGATAACAAGAGTGAATATGATGCAATGGCTTCCAAGGTAGTTTACACAGGGGCTATTGATGCATATTTTGACTACAAGCTTGGAACTTTAGAGTACCGTTCAGTAAGATTTGAAAATGAAATCCTTGATATTCCTAATTTTCAGGGAAATGCAGCAGTTAATTATACTGATTCTGAAACACCTTGGACTCGTATTATTGAACATAAGTGGTTCGAGTTCGGAAAGGATGAAGAAGGTAATGACTTGACTAAGACTGTTATTTCAAGAGAGTACAGTGCTGAATGGAAGCCGGGAGATGAACCTTACTATCCTGTGAACGACGAAAAGAATGGCGCTCTGTATGAGCAGTATAAAGAGTTAGCACAGAAGGAAGATAATATTATTTTTGGTGGCCGACTTGGTGAATATAAGTATTATGATATGGATGCAGTTATTGCGTCCGCACTTGAAATGAGTGAGAAGGAATTAGCTTAGGAAATTCCTAAAGAGGTTAAATTTTTTTGAATTGTAATATTTTTTGAATTACAATATTTTGGAATGAAAATATCTTTGAATTAAAGCATCTTTGAACTGACGTTGTGGGTTTGAAGATGTTTTTTTGTTGGAAAAAACAAAAATAATGTATAAATAATTTATTATTGTAAATTTTTTTAACTCTGTGCTATAATATCTTTATGTTTATAAGGTGAAAACTTTATAAAATTAAAATATGCTGAAAAATATTATATTGAAAGGAGTACTACTTATGAGACATGAATTAGACCATATAGATGAACAGATTATTAAGTTGCTTCATGAGAACGCTCGTATTCCCCTTAAAACTATTGCGAGCCAGGTCTTTTTATCATCACCGGCAGTATCTGCCAGAATTGAAAGATTAGAACAGGCAGGAATTATTACAGGTTATACTGCAAAGGTTAACCCGGCAGAATTGGGTTATCATATTAAGGCATTTATAAACCTTGAGGTTAATCCGGGACAGAAGAAGGATTTCTATCCTTATATTAAAAGTTGTAACAATGTTATTGAATGTAACTGTGTTACAGGAGACTATGCAATGCTTGTTGAGGTAATGTTTAAGAGCACTGAGGAGCTTGATCACTTCATTGGAGAGCTTCAGACATTCGGAAGTACAAAGACTCAGATAGTATTCTCAACATCTGTAGAACATAGAGGAATTCCACTTTCTACAGAAGAAGAATAGAATTTAGTATATTTTTATAAATTAATTTGTTTTTATAATAGAAGTTGTAAAAAAGGAGCTGTGTGCCAATGATTTTAGCAATCGTTAGAACAACAGCTCCTTTTTAGTGTGCCATTACGAAGCAATTATAAGTATATAGAAGCAAGAATATGTGATTGTCTACCGGGTACAATTCTGGTAAATGATCTACACAACCTTTATTTATCGCATGTTTTTGAACATTTCACTATATTGAGTGAAAAAATGTTGTGGGAATAGAAATAAAATTTGTTGAAAAGTTTTCTCAAACGTGGTAAGGTATTGAATACGTAACTGCTTGTTATTTATTTAACAATTAAGAAGATGATTAATTATTGAAAGCATTTGCTATAAAATAATTTGAACGCTTAAGGGGAATTCAATTAAATGAAAAGATTTGGTTGTTTAGAATGTATTCAAGTATTGATACTATCTTAATTGTTTGGAAGTACTCAAGTTTGATAATAATCAACAATTGAGAATCGAGAAAGAAAGGGAATGAATAAATATGAACAGTTTTATTTATTTAGCTCCGGTTGCAGGTGTTATAGCATTGATTTTTGCTTTTTATAAGGCAATGACTATTAACAAGAGCGAAGCCGGAAATGACAGAATGAAAGAAATCGCTTCAGCTATCGCTGAAGGTGCCAGAGCTTTCTTATTTGCAGAATATAAAGTTTTGGTTATTTTTGTAGCAGTATTATTTGTAGTTTTAGGATTTGGAATTAGCTGGCTTACAGCAGTTTGCTTCTTAGTTGGAGCATTATTCTCAACTTTGGCAGGTTATTTTGGCATGACAGTAGCTACAAAGGCTAACGTTCGTACAGCTAATGCAGCTAAAGAAAGCGGAATGAACAAAGCTTTATCAATCGCTTTTTCAGGCGGTGCTGTTATGGGTCTTAGCGTTGTAGGTCTTGGTATTATTGGAATAAGTGTTATCTTCATTATTCTTAATGCCACAGGCGAAGTTACAACAGACGCAGTAAGTATTCTTACAGGATTTAGCCTTGGTGCTTCATCAATTGCTCTTTTTGCAAGAGTTGGAGGTGGTATCTATACTAAGGCAGCAGACGTTGGAGCTGACCTTGTAGGTAAAGTAGAAGCAGGTATTCCTGAAGATGATCCAAGAAATCCTGCTGTTATCGCAGATAATGTAGGTGACAATGTAGGTGATGTTGCAGGCATGGGTGCTGACTTATTTGAAAGTTATGTTGGAGCTTTAGTTTCAGCTATTACACTTGGTCTTGTAGCAACAAATATTGGTAGTGCATCTCATTTTATGGCAGCTTTATTCCCACTTGTAATTGCAGGTATTGGTATTATTGCATCAGTTATCGCTACTTTCTTTGTTAGAGGAAAAGACGGTTCTGATCCACAGAAAGCACTTAATGCAGGTGAATATACAGCAACAGCATTAGTTATTATTGCTTCAGCTATTTTAAGTAATACATTCTTTGGTAACTTTAATGCATTTATCGCAATTATTGCAGGTCTTGTAGTTGGTACTATTATTGGTAAAGTTACAGAAATGTATACATCAGAAAAATATAAGAGCGTTCAGGAAATCGCTGAAAGCTCACAGACAGGTTCAGCAACTAACATTATTAGTGGTCTTTCAGTTGGTATGAAATCAACATGTTTCCCTATTGTTGTTATTGCAATCGGAATCTTAGTTGCATTCCACTTCTGCGGAATGTATGGTATTGCTCTTGCAGCAGTTGGTATGCTTTCAACAACAGGTATGACAGTAGCAGTTGATGCTTACGGCCCAATCGCTGATAATGCCGGCGGTATTGCTGAAATGTCAGAACTTGACGAAAGTGTTAGAGATATTACAGACAAATTAGATGCAGTAGGAAATACTACAGCAGCTATTGGTAAGGGATTTGCTATTGGTTCAGCAGCTCTTACAGCTTTATCACTTTTTGTTTCTTTTGCGGAAACAGCAGGAATCACAAAGAACGGTATCAATATTTTAGATGCAAGCGTTGTAGTTGGTCTTTTCATTGGTGGTATGCTTCCATTTATGTTCTCAGCTTTGACAATGTCTTCAGTTGGTAAGGCTGCAAACAAGATGATTGAAGAAGTTCGTCGCCAGTTCAAAGAAAAACCAGGTATACTTAAGGGAACAGAAAAGCCTGACTATACATCATGTGTAGGTATTTCAACACAAGCAGCATTACATGAAATGATTGTTCCTGGTATCATGGCAGTTCTTGTGCCACTTGTTATTGGATTTTTACTTGGAGCAGAAGCTTTAGGTGGTATGCTTGCAGGTTCACTTGTAAGTGGTGTTATGATGGCAGTATTTATGGCAAATGCCGGTGGTGCTTGGGATAATGCTAAGAAGTTTATCGAAGGTGGTTTTGCCGGAGGTAAAGGAAGCGAAGCACACAAGGCAGCTGTAGTTGGTGATACAGTAGGTGATCCATTCAAGGATACATCAGGACCATCAATCAACATTCTTATTAAGTTAATGACAATTGTTTCACTTGTTTTTGCAACAGTAATTGCACAGTATGGTGGAATTTTATTCTAGATTAAAATGAAATTGATTGCTACGTATTGGTAATGAAGAAATTTGTTATAAATAGTACGTCTATCTTAAAACTGTATATTGGAAGCCATCACTTTATGAGAGAAAACATAAAGCGGTGGCTTCTCTTTTTTTTGCTTACAGTGTACAAGTCCAGTCATCCACCTGTGCTTGCACAAAGGTGGATGACTGGACTTAGGACACGCCCCAAGAATGAGCATAAAAGTGAAGCGAAAGCTTCACGATATGCGAATGCTTGGGAAGGATTGCGGGAGTGCGAAGCACGTAGCAATCCGGTAAGCAAAAAATGTAGTGGGAAAAGACTTGAGAAAGGATTGCGGGAGTGCGAAGCACGCAGCAATCCGATAAGCAAAAATGTAGTGGGAATAGGCTTGAGAAATTATTGCGGGAGTGCGAAGCACGCAGCAATCCGGTAAGCAAAAATGTAGTGAGAATAGACTTGAGAAATTATTGCGGGAGTGAAATTTGACAATAATGGGCAAACTGGTTTACATAAAACAAGAAAACAATATTATTATCGGATAGCGTACCCCAAATTTTTAAAAATAGTGAATTTTTGAGGTACGTTTATTGCCATTAAGCAAGTATAAGTAACATAGTGGTTTACATAATAATTAAAATGAAAGTCAATATGTGATGAATTGAAGAATGAAGCAAGAATATGTGATGTGATTAGTTTACATAACTTGAAAACGTACCACAAAATTTGGAAAAATGCGTTTTTTGTGGTACGCTTGCAAAAATTACGATAAGTTATGTTGAGTTCTGCCATCAACCCTTCTACTTAAGTGACACATTTTTGTTTTTATGCTATAATACTTTGCTAACAGACAAATTAAATGTGAGGGTTGTTATGAGTTTTGATTTTTATTATGTAGCACTTTTATTTTTTATTTATAGTTTCCTGGGATGGTGCGTTGAGGTGGCGTTCGTTGCCATTACAGCAAGAAAAGTTGAGAACAGAGGATTCTTGAATGGGCCGGTTTGTCCTATTTATGGATGTGGAATGTTGGGAGTTCTTGCAGCGCTTACTCCATACAGGGACAATTTTATTTTGCTTTTTATTGGTGGGTTTATTATTTGTACAGCTGTTGAACTTTTTGGCGGCTGGGTTTTGGACAAAATTTTCCATATGAGATGGTGGGATTACACAAAGAACAAGTTTAATATTGGCGGCTATGTTTGCTTAAGATTTAGTATTATGTGGGGACTTGGCGTTGTGGCAGTGATGAAGCTTGTTCATCCACCGATTTTTGCTTTGGTTAGAAGGCTTCCAAAGATTGCAGGAATTATTATAATAAGTATTCTTGTTACTATTTTTGCAATAGATATGGTTGTTACTCTTAAGAATCTTATTGGTATCCGTAAGAGTTTGGGACAGCTTGACAAGGTGGCTGAGGACCTTAATAATCTTGGAAATCAGATTAAGGATGTTGTTGGAAATTCTGCAATTAATGTGGCAGACAGAGCCGAGGAAAGTCTTGAAAAGCTTGACGAGAGAACTGAAGAAAGCAGAGAAAAGTGGGCCAATGTCAGTGAAGCTGCAAAAGAAAAAATTGCAGAAGCAGTTGAACCGGCAAGAGAAAAATTTGCAGAGGCAGTTGAGCCGGCTAAAGAAAAACTTGCAGGTGCGGGAGAAGCTACTAGGGAGAAACTTGCAGGTGCAGGTAATGCAACTAAAGAGTTAATTTCCAACGCAGGTGGAGCTACAAAAGAAATTATCACAAATGCCGGAAGTGCCACAAAAGATATGATTTACAGTGCCGGTAATGCAGCTAAGGATAAGCTTACTGCCGGTGCGGCTTCAAAGAGTAAAAATCAGAATTCTGCAATGAAAGAGAAATGGGCTATCCAGAGAGCTGAATTGGAAGCCAAGATGGATTCTTACATTGCTAAGATAAATATTTACAACAAGCATTCACTTAATTCTCTTCCAAAGTTGAATAAATCCGGAAAGAGTATTAATATAAAAGAGTACATTGAAATGCTTAAAAATAAAAAGGACGAATAAGAAGGTAGGTACAGTTATGAATTTTGAAGGAAAATCATTTTTGAAATTATTGGATTTTACACCGGAAGAGATTAGTGCCCTTATTGATTTGGCGGCCAATCTTAAGGCAAAGAAGAAAGCAGGAGAACTTGTAGATGTTCTTAAAGGAAAGAATATTGCTATTATTTTTGAAAAGACAAGTACTCGTACAAGATGTTCTTTTGAAGTAGCAGCTCACGATCTTGGAATGGGAGTTACTTATTTGGATCCAACAGGTTCACAGATTGGAAAGAAGGAAAGTATTCCTGACACAGCAAGAGTTTTGGGCCGTATGTTTGACGGTATTGAATATAGGGGATTTGAACAGACAATTGTAGAACAGTTGGCAGAATACGCAGGAGTTCCTGTTTGGAATGGACTTACAAATGAATTTCATCCAACACAGATTCTTGCAGATTTCTTAACTTTAAGAGAGAAGTTCGGACGTCTTAAGGGACTTAAGTTTGTATATATGGGCGATGCCCGTTACAATATGGGAAATTCACTTATGGTTGGTTGTGCAAAGATGGGTATGCATTTCGTAGCCTGTGCACCAAAGAAGTATTGGCCTGACGAGAAACTTATTGAAGAATGTAGAGAAGTAGCTAATGAAACAGGGGCAAAAATCGAATTTGAAGAAGATCCTATGGTTGCAACAAAGAATGCAAATGCTATTTACACTGATGTTTGGGTTTCAATGGGTGAAGAAGATCAATACGAACAAAGAATAAATCTATTAAAAGATTATCAAGTAAGAGCGTATTAATGACCTTCTTCCATATAGAGTAACAATGGATTTAATTAAGAATTCAGCAGAAAATGTTGTATTTATGCATTGTCTTCCTGCATTCCATGACCTTAATACTAAGATTGGAAAACAGATTCACGAGAAGTTTGGACTTACAGAAATGGAAGTTACAGACGAAGTATTTGAATCAAAGAATTCAGTAGTTTTTGATGAAGCAGAAAACAGAATG
>ENA-ORUN01000768-ORUN01000768.1-human-gut-metagenome-genome-assembly--contig:-NODE-768-length-35869-cov-10.437818_pt1 | contig 35869 bp, 33 predicted proteins | sample MGYA00242080_ERZ509209 | MGnify/ENA primary metagenome ERZ509209 (study PRJEB26280, sample SAMEA2338786) | human gut metagenome | biome: human gut; feature: human-associated habitat; material: faeces... | reverse complement strand
TATAAGTATTTTCAAATTCGTATTACATACTATGGAAAAAGAACTTTTTGACATTCTTACAGATGCGTGATAATATGCTTATAGAAAAAAGAGTGCTACCGATAGACGGTTAGTCCGTTTTACTATTTAGAATATCTATCAAAGATAACCGCTTAGTTTGCAGACAGGGCGGTTATTTTTGTGGTTTATGATTATCTTTGCCTAATGTATATCTGATACTAAAGCAGGTTAAGCCGAAGCTCACTACTGCTATGAAGTCAACAATACTCATTGGCTTAGTTCTTCTTTCCATTGGATTCCTTTACAGGTTTCTATGTAATCAGAAGGTCACAGGTCTCCGTTTCACTTCGGTCGTTGCAAAACGAGTGCCACTGGCACTCTGCAACCCTCTGGAGAAGGACTAACCGTTTACCGTTATGGTAGCACCCATGTTCTGATTATAACCGTCTGAAACTGTCGGCGCAATATGAAGTTGACAGATGAGAGTAGGGCAACTGTAGAAAAGAATCTTTTCGACCAGGGATTCCGGTGCCAAAACGGTGCCAAGAAATCAGGCAAATAAAAATAGATGGTGCAAATCAGCCGTTTTTCACTGTATTTTGGATAGAAAACCATAAAAAATATGAGGTAAAACGGGATTAAAGTATCGCGAGGGTGGACGTACTGTAGGATCAGGACGTGTTGCTACAGTTATCGAGTAATCCTTAATTAGTATAACATCCTAATTTAATATATATTGAGTACCGCAAGGTACATTGTGTCCAAACGTAAGATACCCCGGAACCGTAAGGTTTCCGGGGTATTTTTACGAAAAATATTCATAAAATTTCTGTTTTATGGATTCAAGAAATACCAGAATTCATGCCCCTGGCATACGATATATCTTTCCAGCCATTCATTAAAAGGGATATTAAAACGATCAGTATCTGGAGCTGGATAGCATAGGTAATCGTCTCTGCCTTCTGATACAGCCTGAAGATCCATGGTTATATCGCCGATGTCCTGTAAGCAAAGAACAGGAAGATGATATGTAAACTCCGGATCAGATAAAATAGGCGTACTATTCCAAGATTCCTTTTCTTTGAGCGCTCTTTTTAAAGAATAAATGGTACAGCTGACTAAAGAACTGCCTTCCTCTCCGCAAAAAAGTTCCATGCCATTTGAGCAGGATAAAAAAGCTTTGTATGAGGCAGGAAGTTTCATATTGGGAAAATATTTTTCAAACAGCTGAAATTCTTCAGGTGTTACAGGAGGGTTAAATTTATGAGTTACTTTTATAGGTTCATCGCCTAAATGCCACTGATAGACCCATCCATTATTTTCCATTTCATATTTTAGATTGTTGAAAATTCTGTAGATTGCACGGATGTCTTCCATTACATATATGCTCCTTGATCGATGTGATATTGTAAAGATTCATATGTCTGCTTTATTTGATAACGGAGAGTAATTATAGCATGCTTAAAAGTTTTTTCAATGCTTTTTTGTGCAGAATTTACCAAAATCCTCTCGACTTTATACCACGTTAATGCTATACTTATACAGTTGTTTAACGTTTTAAAGCAAAAAATAAAAGTGAAAATACAGGAAAGAAGATAGAAAATGAAGATCGTTGTATGTATGAAGCAGGTACCGGCAACTTCCAAGGTTGATATCGATCCGGAAACCGGTGCCATGAAACGAATGTCCGGTGAGACAAGGACTAATCCATATGATCTGTTTGCATTGGAAACAGCCCTTGCGATCCGGGAAAAAACAGGCGGAACTGTAACCGTTCTTACTATGGGACCGCCTCAGGCGGAAGAGATGATCCGGGATGCTTATACCATGGGTGCTGATGAGGGCGTGATCCTTTCAGACCGAAAATTTGCGGGAGCGGATGTTCTGGCAACCTCTTATGCGTTAGCACAGGGAATCCAGGTGATCGGCGGTGCAGATCTGATCATCTGCGGAAGACAGACCACAGATGGTGACACGGCACAGGTTGGACCGGCCATTGCAGAGCATCTGACCATCCCACATGCTGCATGGGTAGCTGAGATCATGGACGTCAATGAAAAAAGCATTCAGGTCCGTCAGGATCTTGTCAGTGTTTCCCAGGTTTCCGAGATTCCGTATCCATGTCTTTTAACCATTGACAAGGATACCTGCGTGCCACGTCTGCCATCCTATTTATTAAAGAAGGCAACTTCAGACCGTCCGGTACGGATCTTAAGCTTTGAAGATATGCCGGATCAGGATCTGAGCCGTTACGGACTGATCGGTTCCCCCACCTCTGTGGAAAAAATGTTTGCGCCGGAGGAAAGTGAAAAACAGGTTTATCTGGAAGGAACTGCAAAGGAAAAGGCAGACAAGCTTGTTGCTCTCCTGACCGGAAAGAAGATCATATAGGGGGAAGCGGAACATGGAATTTTTAAAATTTGATATAAACAAATGCGTACTCTGCGGAGTATGCGTGGAGAAATGTCCTTTTGGGGCCCTCACCATAGAGGGAAATGGAATTGTTGTAGGCGATGCCTGTCGTATGTGTGGGCTTTGCGTTCGTAACTGCCCGGAGAAAGCCATCCGGTTTGAGCAGAAGGCAAAATCCTTTGACAAGGATAAATGGAAAAACTTTCTTATCTATGTGGAGCAGGAGAGAGGAGAGATCCATCCGGTTACCTTTGAGCTGATCGGGGAAGCGAGAAAGATGGCGGTCAAAGTCGGTTATCAGGTTAACTGTGTGATCGTCGGAGGAAAAGGAACAAAGGAAAATGCGGAAAAGCTTCTGCCGTATGGCGTAGACAATGTGTACGTATATGAGCATGAAGGCTTCGAAGGCTTCCGCGCAGACTGTTATACAGACGCAGTTGCAGACTGTATCGCAGCAAACAAACCAAGCTCTGTGCTGATCGGAGCTACTGCGCTGGGGCGTTCCCTTGCACCGAGGCTTTCCACCAGATTCCATACGGGACTGACTGCAGACTGCACAACTCTGGATATCCGTTCCAACACCGATATGATCCAGATCAGACCGGCTTTCGGCGGAAATATCATGGCTCAGATCGGCATCACCAAATCACGGCCACAGTTTGCCACGGTCCGTTATAAGGTTATGGACAAGGCAGAAAAAATAAAAAACCCGCATGGTCAGGTGGTCGTATGTCCGGTAAATGAAAAAATGGCAGATTCCAGGATCAAGATTCTGTCATCCAGGGTCATTGATAAGGTAAAGAGCCTTGAGGAAGAGGATGTTCTGGTTGTTGCAGGCCGTGGCGTCCGGAATGAAAAAGACGTGGAAATGTGCCGGGAACTGGCAGAAGCCCTTGGAGGCCAGCTTGCTTTTACCCGTCCGATGGTAGAAAATGGATTCGGAGATGTTGCCCATCAGATCGGACTTTCTGGAAGAACCGTCCGTCCGAAGCTGATTATCACCTGTGGTGTATCCGGAGCCATCCAGTTTACTTCCTGTATGACAGGATCAGACTGTATCGTAGCGATCAATAATGATCCGGAAGCACAGATCTTTAATGTTGCGGATTACTGTATTGTAGATGATCTGTATCAGGTTGTGCCGGAGCTGACAGAACTGATCAGGAATCGGAAGGAGGATTAAGTCATGGCATATCCATATAAAAAAATGACATCAGAAGATTTTGACTACATCCGTTCTGTGACTGCTTCAGATCGTGTATGGGTCGGCGATGAGATCGCAAAAGAATATTACCGTGATGAGATGCCGGAGTACGGAGTTTTTCCTCCGGAACTCTATGTGGAGGTTCTGAATAAAGAAGAGATCTCTGCCATCATGGCTTACGCATACAAAGAAAATATTCCGGTTGTATGCCGTGGAGCAGGAACCGGACTGGCAGGTGGAGCTACTTGTAAATATGGCGGAATCATGCTGTCCGTCATGAGAATGAACAAGATTTTTCCAATTGACAGAAAGAACCAGACCATCACAGCTGAGCCGGGAGCACTTCTTATCGATATTCAGGCGGCAGCAGCGGCAGGCGGACTTTTTTACCCACCGGACCCGGGTGAAAAAACAGCTTCCATTGGTGGAAACGTTATCACAAATGCCGGTGGTATGAAGGCAGTACGTTATGGACTGACCAGAGATTTTGTGCGCTGCATCGAAGCCGTTATGCCGGATGGATCTATCATGAACTTTTCATCTAATGTTGTAAAGAACACAACCGGATATGATGTGAAAGATCTGGTGATCGGATCAGAGGGAACCTTATGTATCCTTACACAGGTAACTTTGAAACTTCTTCCTGCACCGACTTGTACCTGCACTCTTGTCATGCCGTTTAAGAGCCTTGAGGAATGTGCAGACATGGTTCCGAAGGTTCTGGAACTGCCATTTGTACCCACAGCCATCGAGTTCCTGGAAAGAGAACTGATCGATATCGTAGAACGGAATCTGAACAAAATGTTCCCGGTGAAACAGGGCGAAGCAGTGCTGATCGTTATGTACGATGCCTCCAGCAAACAGGAGCTGGACAGCGCAGTGGAGGCAGCAGCGGAAGCGGCCCTTGCAAACGGAGCTCTGGACTGCTGTATCGCAGGAACGCCGGAGCGTGCCGGAGCCGTATGGAGCGTCCGAGGCGGAATCCTGGAGGGAATGAAAGCTGATTCTGTGGCACAGGAAGAGTGTGACGTGGTTGTTCCACGAGCAAGGATCGCAGAGTATGTAAAAGCAGCCAAAAAGATCGCAAGCGCACATGGAATCCGAGTAGAGCCATGCGGACACTGCGGAGACGGTAACATCCATACAGAGATGCTACGTGGACCGGAAATGAGTGACCAGGAGTGGAAAGAAGCCACTCACGCAAGTCTGGTAGAGCTGTATGCATTGTCCAAAGAACTGGGAGGACAGCTTTCTGGTGAGCATGGTATTGGAAACGGACGTCTGGAATTCCTGGAAGAGTTTGCGGGACCGAGAATGATCGCTCTTTATAAAGCCATTAAGCTGGCTTTCGATGACAAGCTGATCCTGAATCCGGGAAAAGTCATCGAATATAATAAATAAAGAAACGGGGGAAAGAGAGATGAGTCAGAACAAATCATTACAAAGCAAAATGCCTCTGGCCATGGGACTTGCGTTCGTCGCATTTACCACACAGTTCGGAGGAGGATTCGCGTCAGGAGCGCAGATCTATCAGTACTTTATCAACTATGGTATCTGGTGCCTGATTCTGCCGGCAGTGACACAGGGGTTATATGCACTGTTTTTCTGGTATGGAATGCGTTACGCTTACAAACATAAAACCTACGATTACAGAAGTTTTTCCGACAGCCTCTATGGAAAAACAAAACCGGTTATGTCAAACCTCTATGAGATCTGTTACCTGATCATGATCGGAACTGCATCTGCAGCTGCTTTTGCAACAGGCGGCTCTACACTGCAGACACTGTTTGGAATTCCTTACTGGCTCTGCACCGTGATCATTGCAGTATTTATTTTCGTGATCGCTCTTTTTGGTACCAATGTGGTAAGAAAATGTGCATCTACCTTAAGTGTGCTGATCATCATCGGCCTGGTGCTCGTACTGGTTCCGAACATCATCGCACAGTGGGGCGATATCACAGCTTCCATCCATACCATGTCCTCCGGAAAAATGACCGTACTTTCCTCCGAGAGCGGAGCTTTTGGACCGGCTCTTTATTCAGCAGTCCTTTACTTTTTCTTCCAGCTGGCTTCTGTATCCGTTATGTACCAGCACATGGAAGATGTAACTGATGAAAAACAGATCAACAAAGCAGCGATCTGGATGTTTGTATGCAACTTCTGTGCAATGGAACTTTCCATTCTGGGACTTCTTGCAATTGCCTATGTTGGTGAGCTTGCATCTGCATCTGTACCGATGCTTGTACTGGTTCAGAACGGAGTTGGTTCCGGAATTCTGACACCGATCATTTCTCTGCTGATCATCCTTGGAGCTATTTCCACAGCAGTAAATATGATCTCCGGTATCGTAACACGTTGCGTAAACGCAGTAGAACGCCGTATGGACAGCCCGGAGAAAAAATCTCAGGGACATCTTGGAAGAAATGCTATTTTCACAGCGATCTTCACATTTCTGGCATTTGCCATCGCACAGTTCGGTCTGATGACAGTTGTTAAGAAGGGATATGCATACCTTGGATATGCGGCGTTTATTACATTGTTTGTACCGTTTGTTGTACATGCCGTTGCGACAAAGGGAAAAGAGATCTGAAGAATAAAAAGCTGAACAGAAAATCCCCCGTTGATCCGTATGGCAGGATCATCAGGGGATTTTGTCAAAGTTCACAAAAATATTATAAATATTTTATTAAATATTCCAGATAGACAACATATATTTTTTCTGATATTATTACATACAGTTGTTAAATAGTTACGAATCAGAAGGATTGTTACTGAAATATTTATTTATCGTCAGGCAAGACCTTATAGTAGTATAGGAATGGGGTTTCTATATACTGTAATGGTCTTTTTTTATTTGTCTGGCAGCGGGGGAACAGGAATATGGTTATCCATAAGATTTTGAATAATAATCTGATACTGTCCAGGGATGGACAGGGACATGAAGTTATTGTAAAGGGCTGCGGAATTGCCTTTCAGAAAAAGAAAGGACAGCAAGTGGAGGAGTCCAGGATCGAGAAGATCTTTACTGCGGAAAATGCCCAGATCAGCAAGGAGATACAGGGTTATCTGACTGCTATTCCGGAAAAATATTTGGATTTTGTGGAAGCTTTTGTAAATGAAGTGAAGGAAAAAGAGGGGATGAAATTAAATGACAGTATTTATTTTTCCCTTAGCGACCATATCATGGGTGCGATCTCTAGACTTGAAAACGGGATCCGCCTTCAGAATATGCTGCTTCTGGATATCAAGCAGCTTTATCATAAGGAATATGAGATCGGCTTGGAATTACTGAAAAAGGTAAATGAGACGTTCGAGGTAGATCTTTCTGCAGATGAAGCAGGATTTTTTGCATTGCATTTTGTGAATGCGGAAGATGGCGGCAAGACAGACAGCTATCAGATTTCCATTATCGTACATCAGATCCTGGACATCGTGGAGAAGTATTATGACAATATGGAATTTCAGGAGGATAATCTGTATTATCAGCGGTTTCTCACGCATCTGAAATATTTTGCCCAGAGATTCCTTCATAAAGAGCTTCACTATGATGAGAATCAGGAGCTTTTCAAGATCATTAAGGAGCAGTATAGAGAAGCTTACGGCTGTGTGAAAATGATCTATCTTATGATGGAAGAGGAATATAAATACGCTATGACTGAGGATGAAATGCTGTATCTGACGATTCATATCCAGAAGATCACAGAAGACCATAAACGTTTGAAAAATCTGTAAAAAGAGATTGTTTTATAAATTAGGTGTTAATGGATTGTTACTGAAATACGTGCAATGTACGTATCTTTTCAGGCAAGACCTTTAATATAAATTTCAATATTTATTATTAAAGGAGGTCCCCAAATGAAAAAGGACTATGCAAAAACTGCAGACACACTGATTGCAGCACTGGGCGGAAAAGAGAATATCACCCGTCTGTTCCACTGCATGACAAGGCTTCGTTTCTATGTGAAAGACAGATCGAAGATCAACGAGAAAGAGATCTTAAAGCTTTCTGAGATCTCCGGCGTTAACTGGCATGAAGATCAGTTCCAGGTTATCGCAGGAAATGAAGTGAACGCTGTTTACAAGGCATTGGAGGACAAAGGTGTTCCTACCGATGATGCACCGGCAGCGAACTCTGACAGCTCAAAGAGTGTTGTTTCAAAAGTTATCGATGCCATCACCGGATGTATGACCCCGATGATCCCTGCCCTGACTGCAGCCGGTATGATCAAAGTTGTACTTACTCTGCTGACAACTTTTCATCTGGTATCAGAAACAAGCAGTACCTACCAGGTGATCAGTTTTATCGGAGATGTTACTTTCTACTTCATGCCGTTCCTGATCGCAGCAAATGCTGCCAAGGTTTTCCGCGTGAACCAGTCACTGGCGCTGTTTATTGCCGGTGTTTACTTAAGCCCTACCTTTGTAACTATGGTAGCTGGTGATGCGGCCATCACACTGTTTGGTCTGCCGATCACAAAAGCAACTTATTCTTATTCCGTTATTCCGGTTATCCTGATGGTATGGATCACACATTATATTGAGATTCTGGTTGATAAGATCACACCGAAAATGGTAAAACTGATCCTGAACCCGACACTGGTAATTCTGATCAGTGCACCGATCGCCCTGATCGTAGTTGGACCGCTCGGAACAATTATTGGTAACGGACTTGCGGTAGCCATCAACTTCCTGTCCGTAAAACTTGGTTTCATTATTGTAGGTATCCTTGCAGCAACCTTCCCGTTCATCGTTATGACCGGTATGCACCATGCGCTGACACCGATCGGACTGAATGCCATTGCAACCGGTGGTACCGATACACTGATCTTTGTATCTCAGGTATGCTCTAACCTTGCACAGTCCGGAGCTTCTCTTGCAGTAGCTGTAAGATCCAAGGACAGCAACATGAAACAGCTGGCAAGTGCAGCCGGTGTTTCCGCTCTTATGGGTATCACAGAGCCTGCTCTGTATGGTGTTACACTGAAACTGAAAAGACCGGTTGTAGCAGCTTCCATCGCAGCCGGAATCGGTGGTATCGTAGGAGGACTTCTTCAGGTTTCTCTTTACATTGCACAGAATTGTATCATGGCGATCCCGGCGTTTATCGGCGAGAAGGGATTAATCAATCTGATTTATGGAATCATTATGATCGTGGTATCTTTTGTAGCTGCTTTTGTTCTTACGCTTATCTTCGGATTTGAGGATGTAAAGGCTGAGACAGAGGATGAAGTACAGAACACAGATACAGAAAAACAGCCGGCACAGCAGAACGCTCCGCTTGTAGATAAGATCGAGCTTTGTGCACCGGTAGCAGGAACTGTAAAAGCACTTTCCGATGTTCCGGATAAAACTTTTGCTGATAAGGTTTTAGGTGACGGAGCAGCGATCGTTCCATCAGAAGGAAAGGTTTATGCACCGGCAGATGGTACGGTGGCAAATATCATGGACAGCAAACATGGAATCATGTTTGTGACAGAAAGTGGAGCAGAAATTCTGATCCACATCGGACTTGATACTGTAAATTTAAATGGTAAATATTTTAAATCCCATGTTTCTGATGGAGATAAGGTAAAAAAAGGAAAGCTTCTTGTGGAATTCGATATGGATGCCATTAAGAAAGAAGGATATGATCTGATCACACCGGTTGTTGTGACCAATATTTCTGATTATATCAAAGCAGTATGCATGGAAAAAGAAGATGCAGCTGTAAATGCAGGAGATAAATTCCTGACTATTGTATAAGAATAACAACGAAACATCAGGCGGAGATAACAGATCCGCCTGATGTTTGTAAAAAGGAGAAAATTAAAATATGAAAAATTATAACCGTATGCCGGAAAACTTTCTCTGGGGCGGAGCAACCGCTGCAAACCAGTATGAAGGCGGTTGGGATGAGGATGGCAGAGGCCCGTCCATTGCAGATATCCTGACAGGAGGAAGTGTGGATAAGGAACGTCGTCTTACACCGCCGGCACCGTTACCGGAAGAATTTTATCCCAATCACCAGGCGACTGATTTTTATCATCACTGGAAAGAGGATATTGCTCTTTTTGCAGAGATGGGATTTAAGGTATATCGTTTTTCTATTTCTTGGTCCAGAGTGTTCCCAAATGGGGATGAGGAAACTCCAAATGAGGAAGGCCTTAAGTTCTACGACAATGTGATCGACGAACTGAGAAAATATAACATTGAGCCGCTGATAACGATCTCTCATTATGAGAATCCCCTTCATCTTTCTCTGGAGTATGGCGGATGGAAAAATCGTAAGATGATCGATTTCTATCTTCGATTTGCAAAGGTTTTATTTGAGAGATATAAAGGTAAGGTAAAATACTGGCTGACTTTTAATGAGATCAATATGCTGACGCAGGACTTTGGTGCGGTATTCTGTGCAGGAATGCTGGACCCGAAGGATGTATGTGAGCAGAGCCGTTATCAGGCAATGCATCACCAGCTGGTAGCAAGTGCACTTGCAGTTTCCATGGCTCATGAGATCGATCCGGAGTTTATGCTTGGCTGTATGCTTGCTTATCACAATGGTTATCCATATACTTGCCATCCGGATGATATCTTATATGCACAGCAGTTTGGGCAGATCCACAATTCCATTGCCGGTGATGTTCATGTAAGAGGATATTATCCGGGATTTGCAGCGAGATACTTTGAGGAGCACGGAATCCAGCTGGAGGTTCTTCAGGAGGATAAAGAGATCCTCAAGAAGGGTACGGTGGACTTTTTCACTATCAGCTATTATTCCAGTAGCTGTGTCAGCGTGACAAAGGACGGAGAGAAAACGGCCGGAAATGGAAGTGACAATCTGAAAAATCCATATCTGAAAGCTTCCGACTGGGGCTGGCAGATCGATGCAACTGGTCTTCGCTATGTTCTGAACCAGATCTATGACCGCTATCAGATTCCGATCATGATCGTGGAAAATGGTCTTGGGGCGGTGGATCAGCTGACAGAGGATGGAAAGATTCACGATGATTACCGTATTGAATATATGCGCCGCCATATAGAGCAGATGAAGGAAGCAATCCATGACGGAGTAGATCTGATCGGCTACACCTGCTGGGGCTGTACAGATCTTGTCAGTGCCTCTACTGGAGAATTCAAGAAGCGTTATGGGCTTATCTATGTAAATAAAAATGATGACGGGACCGGAGACTTTTCCAGAATCCGCAAAGATTCTTTTTACTGGTACAAAAAAGTGATTGAATCCTGCGGGGAAGAGCTTTAACTGAATCAACTGCGAAGCAGTTATCTGGTGTAGAATTATGTAGCGAATGCGGTTGCTTTTATCCGGTTGACGACAAAATCCTGGAGTATGACAATGTACTCCGGGATTTTTTTGGAAGGTTGACTTTTACACGGTAAAGTGTAATACTTATTGTAAGTGACGAATGTGAGGAGTGTTTTTTATGCCGGATGAAAAAGTACTGCAGGTGGCAATACTTATATGGGGATGTGCATTTTGCGCCATAGCAGCATTATGTATATTTCTGAGCAGTAATTATAACAGGGAAAAGCGGCGGTATCTTGTCCTGATGGAGAGTTTTGCTTCCCTGTTATTGCTGATGGATGCCCTGGGGCATATTTTCAGCGGATATCCCGGAGTTCCAGGCAGTGTGATGGTCCGTATTTCGAGTTTTCTCGTATTTCTTTTAAGTGACGTAGTCCTGGTGTGTTTTCATATTTATGTGTGTGTTTATCTGTTTTCGAAAAAAGAGCGGAGAACATTAAAAAGAGTAAAAGCCGGATATGTTATTGCTGCCGTGGAGGCTGCTTTTGTGGTGCTCTCACAGTTTACTCACTGGTATTATTACATAGATGGGGATAATTATTACCATTGGGCACCGTTATATATTATGTCAATCCTTCTTCCGGCAGCAGGTATGTTCATTGACCTTACACTTCTGCTCCAATACAGAAAGAAAGTCAGCCGGAAGCTCCTGTTCTCTATGCTGTCATGCATTGTACTTCTGGCAGTGGCGGCAGCTGTGCAGGCATTCTGGTATGGAATATCGCTGATCAATTTTTCTGTTGGTATTTCCATGATCATTATGTTTATCGTGACGATGACGGAGCTGAATCAGGAAATGTATCAGCTGATAAGCAGAGAGGGCAAGATAAAGGAAAGACTTGAGATCGCAACGATACTGAATAAATGTATTGCGGAGCTGATATCAGGAGAAGATGAAGATGCGGCGATCTCCAATCTGCTGCGTATTATCAGCGGGTATTTTGACGGAGATCGCAGTTATATTGTCCAGATCGATGAAAAGAGGAATGTTTGTACAAATACCTATGAGTATGCCATGAACGGAGTGACTGCTGAGAAGGATAATCTTCAGGAGGTTCCCATGGAAATGCTGGATATCTGGATGGACAGCTTTCGGAAAAATGGCCTGTATTATATTCCGGATATTGAAGAGGAGCAGGGGCAGCCGTATTATGAGACTCTGAAGATGCAGGATATTACCAGGCTGCTGGCCGTTCCTTTAAACAGTGACGGAAAGATCATAGGATTTCTCGGGGTAGATAATCCGAGGCTGCATTATGAGGATCATACGCTGCTGTCATCCATACAGTACTTTTTAACGGACAGTCTGAAAGCCAAGGAGCGTAAGACGCGTCTGCAGTACATGAGTTATCGTGATATGCTGACGACCTTGTATAACAGGAACAGGTATATTCAGGTTCTGGAAGGCATGCAGGCGAAAACAGTGATAAAAACAGGAGTAGCATATATTGATATCAATGGTCTGAAACGGGTGAATGATCTTTACGGACATGAGGCCGGAGACAGGCTGATCATAAATACAGCGCGTTCCATGCTTGCGATTCTGCCGGAAAATGCTTACCGGGTAGGTGGCGATGAATTTGTACTCATCTGTTTTGACATGGATGAGAAGATTTTTCGAAGTAAGGTCCGGGATATCTGTGACAGCATTGCTGCCAAAAGGATCAGTGTTTCTGTTGGCGTTGTCTGGGAGGAAAGCTCTTCGGAGCTTGAGACAATGCTGAGAAGAGCGGATGATCTTATGTATGCGGAAAAAAAGAAATATTATGAAAAGCATGGAACGATGTGAAGGTATGCAGCAGAGTGTAAGAAGAGGTCAGAAGAAAATTCTGATAATGCTGTGCCCGGTATTTTTATACCGGGCACTTCGTTTGTGCTAAAAGAAACGCCGGAATAAAATACCGGACGAAATTTTGAAAGATTTTCTGTAACGTTTTTGAGATCAGTGCGTCTTATAAGTGAGAAGGGAGGAAAAGAAAGAACCGATGAATATTGAGGAACTTTACCGGACATATTTTGACATTGTATATCGGTATATCCGTTCTGTCTCACGTGATGGATCGCTGGCAGAGGAAGTGACCCAGGAGACGTTTTTTAAAGCGCTGAAAAAGATAGATCAGTTCCGGGGTGACTGTGATGTGCGGGTGTGGCTCTGCCAGATCGCAAAGAATACGTTGTACGATCATCTGAAAAAACAGGAGAAGCAACTTCTAGGGGATGAGAAGTTGGAAAAAATAGAAAGCGCTGGCGGAGAGCTTCTGGAGGAAAAGCTGGCGCAGCGGAGCCAGGCTATGGAAATCCACAAGGTTCTGCATAGACTTTCGGAACCGTACAAAGAAGTTTTTTCCCTGCGGACATTCGGAGAGCTGAACTTCCGTGAGATTGGAATGCTTTTTGGAAAAAGTGAAAACTGGGCGCGGGTGACTTATTATCGTGCAAGAGTAAAGATCAGAGAGGAGCTGGAACATGAAGATCACATGTGATGTAATACAGGATCTGATGCCGTCTTATATAGATGGGATCTTAAGCGAAGACAGCAAGGCGCTGGTGGAAGAACATATGGGTACCTGTCAGGAATGCAGAAAAATGTTGGAGATCATGAAAGAGGAGCAGGGAAAAGAGCAGGCTCGGATAAAATCATCTGCAGCCTCCACAGCAGGATATGGAGCCGGCAGGACGGAAAATACTGAAAGTAATGCAAATGCCGGAAGCGTTGCCGCACTGAAAAAAATTCGAAAAAAACTTCTGGTACGCAGAGTTCTGACAGCGGCAGTGGCCGTTGTCCTGACACTTATCGTTGCGGCAGCAGGCTACAACCACTGGTATTTCAACGAAAAATATATGACCCTGGAGGACTGTGGAATGTATGTAAAAAATAACAGCCTGTATTCTTCCAATAATCTCATCAACCGAATGAAAGTACAGTACACAGAAGATGGAAAAACAGAGTTCGTCTACGCCATTGACGCGCCATATGCAGGAACTCTGGAGCTGAAAGGCGATGACATGCTGCTTCAGGATTTTTCCAAAAAGACAGAGGAGCTATCACCGGAGGATGACAGCACCCCGGAGACGGTAAAAGAAGTTTATTATATGAGCGAGGAAGCCCAAAAGAAGAGCCTGGAATTAACAGAGCTGGAAGCAAAAGGGGATCTGGATGCAGCGGAGAAAATTGTGGATGAGATGAAGCAGGAATCGAAGCTGATCTGGGCGGAATAACAGGATAGAAATACCGCATCGTCTATGTTAAAATAAAACCTGGACAGTACAGTAAAAAGTTCTATAAAAATTCTGTGCTGTAGGCAAAAAAACAGACAGCAGTGAATTTACTTATTTACTGCCGAAGAACAGGGGGACACAACATGTTATTTGTATGCTATCCAAAATGCAGTACCTGCAAAAAAGCTCAGAAATGGCTGGACGAGAGTGGCGCAGAATATACGCTGCGTGATATCAAAACTGACAATCCAACTGCAGAGGAACTGAAAGCCTGGTGGGAAAAAAGCGGTCTTCCGCTGAAGCGTTTCTTCAATACCAGTGGAAATATTTATAAAGAGATGAAACTGAAAGATAAACTTCCGGAGATGAGCGAAGAGGAACAGCTTGCACTTCTTGCAACAGACGGTATGCTTGTAAAACGTCCGATCCTTGTTGCGGAAGATAAAATTCTGGTCGGTGCCAAAGAAAAAGAGTGGGAAGAGTATCTGATGCCATGAAAAAGAAACTGAATTATATAGATATCATCAAAGAAACAGTGATCCTCACCGTGGCAGTGGCGATCATCGCAGCGGCGGTATATTTTTTCCTGGTACCAAGCCATACATCAGTCAGCAGTATTTCCGGTCTTGGAATCGTGCTTTCCAACTTTGTGCCGCTGCAGCTGTCGGCGATTACCATGATTCTGAATGTGGTGTTGTTGATTATTGGATTTTTTACCTGTGGAAGAGAGTTTGGAGTTAAGACGGTTTATACCAGTGTGATGCTTCCGCTGTTTCTGGGACTTTTTGAGATCATTTTTCCAAATTTCGGGTCCATGACAGACAGTCAGGAACTGGATGTTCTGTGCTATATCCTGGTGGTCAGCGTGGGTTTAAGCATTCTTTTTAACAGGAATGCTTCTTCTGGCGGACTGGATATCGTGGCGAAGATCATGAACAAATATCTTCACATGGAGCTGGGAAAAGCCATGTCTCTTTCCGGCATGTGTGTGGCACTTTCCGCGGCGCTTGTGTATGATAAAAAGACGGTGGTCTTAAGTATTCTGGGAACGTATTTTAACGGAATCGTTCTGGATCATTTTATTTTTGACAATAATATCAAGCGGCGTGTCTGCATCATCACGAAAAAGGAAGAGGAGCTGAGGCAGTTTATCATTCATGACCTGCACAGCGGAGCCACGATCTATGAGGCCATCGGAGCCTATAACATGGAAAAACGCCGTGAGATCATCACCATCGTAGATAAAGGTGAATATCAGAAGCTGATGAAATTCATAAACCAGGAAGACCCGAAAGCGTTTATCACGGTTTATAATGTGTCGAATATGCGGTATCAGCCGAAGAAATAAGAATATTTTGCTGGAATAAAAAAAATCCCGGGACAAAACGCCCGGGAATTTTTTTGCCATATTTTACAGGAAAATATATTTCAGGATAAACAGCACTGCAAGTACATACATCAGAGCGCTGATCTTCTTTTCTTTTGCCTTACCTGTGATCAGGTTGATTGCTACGTATGTGATAACTCCCATGGAGATACCTTCGGAAATGCTGTAGAAGAACGGCATTGCGATGATACATACATAACATGGGATCGCTTCGGACATGTCGCTGAAGTCAATGCTGATGACGTTGCTGAGCATGTACAGACCAACGATGATCAGTGCCGGAGCTGTGGCAAAGGACGGGATTGCCAGGAAGATCGGGGACAGGAACAGGGACAGACCGAATAAAATAGCGGTTGTCACTGCGGTAAGTCCGGTTCTTCCGCCTTCAGATACACCGGAAGCACTTTCTACGAAAGTTGTAGTTGTGGATGTACCAAGAACAGCACCGGCAGTTGTGGCAACTGCATCTGCAAGAAGAGCGCCCTTGATATTCGGGAGCTTGCCTTCTTCGTCCAGCATGCCGGCTTTGGAAGATACACCAACAAGAGTTCCAAGAGTATCAAAAAGATCTACAAATAAAAACGCAAACAGGATAACAAGGAAATCCAGTGAGAAAACTCCGTCAAACTGCAGTTTTGCAAAGATCGGAGAAAGACTCGGGATGGAAAGTCCGTTGCTGAAATCCGGAAGCAGGTTGTAGAAACCGATCTCCGGGTTCGGAACATAAAGTCCGGCGAACTGACAGATAATACCAAGCCCCCATGTGATCAGGATTCCCCAGAGGATGTTTCCCTTTACATTCTTAACAACAAGGATTCCTGTTACGATGATACCGATCAGAGCCAGGATAACTGTGATTCCAACGTTGTTGAAGGAAGCCTCCACGCCCTTGGCTGCGTTATATCCGTCAACGGAAAAAAGCTGCAGCAGTGTGGAACCGCCGATTACGATGTTGGCGTTCTGTAATCCGACAAATGCGATGAAAAGACCGATACCAACGCTGACTGCGGATTTCAGGTTCAGTGGGATCGCATTGAAGATCGCTTCACGTACATTGGTAAGTGAGAGAACGATGAATACGATACCTTCTGCAAAAACTGCAGTCAGTGCATACTGCCAGCTGTATCCCATGCCGATAACAACAGTGTAGGCAAAGTATGCGTTCAGTCCCATTCCTGGTGCCAGTGCGAACGGGTAGTTGGCGAAGATCGCCATCAGCAGCGTTCCAAGGAAGGCTGCCAGTGCGGTAGCTGTGAATACAGCTCCGGAATCCATGCCGGTCGCAGACAGGATGTTCGGGTTAACTGCCAGGATATACGCCATGGTCATGAACGTGGTGATACCTGCCAGAACCTCTGTTTTGGCGTCCGTTTTGTTTGCGGACAGCTTGAAAAGTTTTTCTAACATATTCCTTTCCCTTTCTTAAAATATGTTTTAGACAACATGTCCATTTTATCATATATAAATTTTGTGTGCAATTGTTAGTGCTCACAGATAGCGCTCTGTGAGGGGATTTTTGGCAAAATACTTTTACAAACTGGTGATTTGTGTGTAAAATACAGGAAAGAGAATGATGGATTTATCCTGCGATGAAAGGAGTGTGTCGAATGTCTGCAAAAAAGCTGAGGACCATTACCAGTGTGATCTGTTTCCTGATGATCTTTGCATATGTCATATATCTGCAGGCTGTCTGGAGCAGCCTTCCGGAGAGAGTACCGATCCATTTTGACCTCCATGGGGTACCGAACCGGTATGGAAAGAGGGGCTTTTTATTTTTTGAACCGATCCTGGCACTTCTGATCCTGGGACTTATGATGTTCTGTGAAAACATTCCACAGGACTGGTGCAATTTTCCGGTGGAAGTAACAGAGGAAAATAAAGAACAGCTGTACGAGATCGGAATAAAAATGATGTCCATGTTGAAGCTTACAGGGGTTGCGGTCTGTCTGTATGCCGGAATAAGCGGGAATTTAAGCCCGGCCCCCATGTGGCCGGTATGGATCCTCATCGGCGGATGCTTTGGAATCGTGATCTGGGGAATCCGGGCAATGAAAAAAGCCGGTAAGGATCAGTGAGTGGATGATCAAAAAGGAATGATAAAAAATAAGAGAGGAATGACAGGCATATATGGCAGATACAAGAACAGATGAGCTTTACAGAGCGCTTCAGGATAAAGGCTATCCCGATGAGTTATGCCGGGAGATCGCCTATAAACATATGAATACTGATTACACAGCCACCCGGATGCTGGGATATTTATACCGGGTGACAAGTCCAAGAGTGGATGATGTGATCGATGAAATGCTGGCGATCTTAAGCGACCGGGAGGCAATCATCCAGAAGAAAGAGCTGGAACATGCCCAGGCTACGATCAACAGTGTGTACAGGGATGGGCTGTAAGACAGAGTTGAAGGGATTTTTACTGGCTGTTATTGTTGATAAATATGGATAAATATGATAAAGTTACTGTAACAGTCAGGACACAGTCAGGCAGATGTTTTCCGAATCATAACAGGGAGATAATTGTCATATTTTTCGCTGTATCTGACAGAAGTACGGAAAAGAAATGGGAGGAACAACGTATGCGAAATTTAAAAAAAGCATTATGCGGTATTATGACAGGAATGATGATCATTACCGCAGCACCGGCAGCAATCCCGGGAACAGGATTTGTAACAGAGGTACAGGCGGCAACCATCGGAACACCGAAGATGGTATCCGTTAAAGCTGTAGGAAAGAGCACCGTAGCTGTGAAATGGAGTGCTGTAAAAGGCGCGGCAGGTTACCGTGTTATGAGAAAGACAAACAGCGGTAGATGGGTAAACCTGAAAGATATTGCAGGAGCCAGCAAGGTTTCCTATTCCGATACGAAGGTCAGCGTAGGAAATAAATATACTTACACAGTAAGAGCTTACACAAAGAACAAGAAGACCATGAGCAGCTACAACAAAACAGGTCTTTCCGCTGTTGCCGGAATCAGCACACTGAAGCTGAGCAAGAGCACATTATCTGTTTTTGCAGGTTCTTCTTACACACTGAAGGTTACAGGAGCTAAGATTTCTCCTAAGTGGAGTTCCAGCAATACCAAGGTTGCTACAGTCAGCAGCAAAGGTAAAGTTAGCGGAAAGAAAGTGGGAACAGCTAAGATCACAGCCAAACTTGGCGGACGTACCTTCACCTGCACAGTTAAGGTAAAAGAGAAACCGGTTTATGAGGCAAGTGCCACAGTTAAGAATAATTATGCGAAGCTGATCAATGCGGTTAAGAGTAATGGTGGTAAGCTTACTTATGTTTCTGGTACCAGCAGTTCAAAATTTACCACAACGATTACTTATTCCAGCTCAGATTCTAAACTTCATATCAGTCATATAAATAATATTGCTAAAGTAAATATTTACATAACAGGAACAAAAATCGATCAGATAAAGGTTTATTGTGAGGAATTTAATAATAAATATGTTTCAACATTAGATGCAACAACCTGGAATGGTTCTAATCTGAAATTTTATAATACCAGAACCAATAAACCAGGAAGCGATGACAGACAGAGTATGGCGAATACATTCACAAGTATTACATTTGATGCAGTAAATAAAATTTTACAGTCAAACGTAAATCTTACTCTGAAAAGCCTTGGTTTTACAAGATATAACGGTTAAAAAAGCCGGATATTATTTGCGTTTAAAGACATAACAAACCGAAAATCCCGAAACTGCAACAGCATTTCTGATATAAACAACAGATCAGAAACAGCAGCAGTTCCGGGACTTTTTATTGGAATTGGAAATACACGCGAGATTTTCTGAAAATACTTGACCTAAAGTCAACTTCATACTTTATACTATAGATACGGATATCGGCGGCTGGAGATTTTCTGCCGCTGATATTATGTTATAACGTGTAAAATACCGGGCGACGGAGAAATTTTTTATCCGGAAAATGTAAGATCAAAAAAGGAGGATACAACAATGCTGGATGGAGCAAAAAAACATTTTGTTTTTGGTTACATGAGACTTCCAATGAACGGTGATGAAGTGGATATCGAGCAGACCAAACAGATGGTAGATTATTTTCTGGAGAATGGGTTTAACTACTTTGATACTGCTCATGGTTATCTTGAGGGAAAAAGTGAGAAAGCTATTAAGACATGCCTCGCTGACAGACATAAAAGAGATGAGTTTATTCTTACCAATAAACTGACAAATTTCTATTTCAAGAAAGAGGAAGATATCCGTCCGCTTTTTGAGCAGCAGCTGGAAGCCTGTGGAGTAGAGTATTTTGATTATTATCTGATGCATGCACAGAGTGCGGAGATCTTTAAATACTTTAAAGAGCGCCATGCATACGAGACTGCTTTTGCACTGAAAGAAGAAGGAAAAATAAAACATGTGGGAATTTCCTTCCACGACAGAGCAGAAGTTCTGGATGCGATCCTTACCGAGTATCCGCAGATCGAAGTGGTTCAGATCCAGTTTAACTATCTGGATTATGAGGACCCGGCAGTACAGAGTAAAAAATGCTACGAAGTCTGTCGTAAGCACAACAAGCCGGTGCTTGTTATGGAGCCTGTAAAAGGCGGAAGCCTTGTAAACCTTCCTGAGGAGGCAAAAAAAGTTCTTGAGGATCTTCACGGCGGAAGTCCTGCAAGCTATGCCATCCGTTTTGCGGCCGGATTCGAGGGAATTGAGATGGTTCTTTCCGGTATGAGTACCCTGGAGCAGATGAAGGATAACTTAAGCTTCATGAAAGACTTCAAACCGCTGACAGAGGAAGAGCATGCAGCAGTAAAGAAAGTCTGCGATATCATCCACAGCAAAAACCTGATTCCATGTACAGCCTGCAGATACTGCATCGACGGCTGCCCGAAACACATCTCCATCCCGGATCTCTTTGCCTGCATGAACACCAAACAGATCTATCATGACTGGAATGCAGATTATTACTACAACAACGTGCATACCGTAGACCACGGAAAAGCATCCGACTGTGTGGAGTGTGGAAAATGCGAGAAGGCATGTCCGCAGCATCTGAAGATCCGCGAACTTCTGAAAGAGGTTGCCAAGGGGTTCGAAAAGAAATAAAAGCGAAGCGTAATGCGAACGCCCATCTGAAAAATTGAAAAAATCGTTCATAATAAAATCCCTCTGGAAAATGTCCGCCAAAAGACATTCCCAGGGGGATTTTTGACTCTTAATACAACGAGATCACCGACTGCCGGTCCACGATCTCAACATCCAGGGCAGGCTGACAGGAGGAGCTGACAGAACCTGTGCGGATCTTTTCCAGGAGAAGGCTGGTTGCCATTCGGGCTTTCTTGGGAATGTTCTGGGAAACAGAAGTCAGCTTGGGCATGGTATACTGGCACAGTGTCAGGTTATCATATCCGATCACAGAGAGATCCACAGGGATGCGGTAGCCGCCCAGGCGGGCACCCTCCATAATTCCGATAGCACAGATATCCGCCGTAGTTACCGCAGCGGTAACTGGAGAGCTGTTGGATGCGATCTCACGGCCGGCTTGGATACCGCCCTCATAGGAAGGAGAGTACTCATAAACGTAATTCGGGTTAAAAGGAATATGGTTCTCCTCCAGCGCCCGTTTATAGCCATTGAAACGGTTGGCAAGAACGTGGCTGCTTTTGTAATCGGCCACAAAGGCAATGGCGGAATGACCGTGATTGATCATATATTTTGTGGAAAGATACATGCCTTTTTCATCATTGGAGGTAATATTGATGAGATTGGGATGCTCCAGCTCGCAGTCAAAGGTGGCGATGGGGCAGGTGGCGGAATCCATCAGCTTTGCCATGTATTCGCCGGCGGCAGGATAAAGAATGATGATTCCGTCTACATTCCAGTTCTTCAGAAGGGAAATGATATCCGCATTTTTTGATACAGAGCGGATCATGGTGAAATATTCATTCTTCTGCAGTTCTTTTTCGATAGCACCGACCATGGTGCTGACATAAGGGTTCTCAAAATAGTTGGTTCCCAGGAGCACATCTTTTTCATCGAGGGAAATGATGATGCCGATGATATGGGATTTTTTATTGGATAAGCTCCGGGCATTCAGGTTGGGAACATATCCGTATTCTTCTATGATCGCATTGACCTTGTCTCTGGTTTTCTGGGAAACGCGGCTGGTTTTGCCGTTGATCACATTGGAGACGGTCATCATACTGACACCGGCCAGGTCTGCGATATCTTTTAATGTCATACTACACACCTCTGTTCTTCCATAGCAGTTTCCGGGAAGGAAACTGCTGTCATACATATATATATAAAATTCTAACACATTTCTCAGGTAAAAATAAAAATACAATGAAAAATCCAGAATTTATGTATCCTCTTATTACAGGTTTACAAGGTTTAAACACGAAATATAAATGTTCGAAAAAACGGTTTATAAACTATATATATTATAGTCCGACATAGTGAAAAAATCAATGTATGATTGCGGGAAAATAAAAAAACACAGCCTTGAAATATGAAAAATGCACAAAAATCACATATAAATACTAGAAAAATCGACGAAATAATAAAATTATATTGACGAATCTCTATGCGCGTGATAGATTAACAATAGATTTATCGTTAAACTAAAAGGAACGGAAAACGTAGTCAAAAAACGGAATCTTCAGTATTGCGATCTTCCAGTTCCTTTGGACATGGGAGGATTTCCTGTGGCCATACCTGGTAATTACAAACAAAGACAAACAGCTTCTTGCCGTTGGTCTTAAGATGTTTAACGGACAGTATTCCACAGATTATGGTGCACTGTTTGCGGCAACTGCCATTTCCATCATCCCGGTACTTCTGATCTATCTGTTCTTCCAGAAACAGTTTATCGCCGGAATCGCAGCATCTGCTGTAAAGGGCTGATGGCATACAGATAATATAATAAACGGAGGGACATAAATGCAGGACATATATAAATTAGAAACACATCCCCTGGCATTAAGTGAAAATATGATCACAGGGGACAAATACAGGATTACTTTTCTCACAGAGGGACTTATCCGTCTGGAGTATGATGAGGAGGGCGTATTTGAGGACCGCCCCACGCAGATGGTGTTTTTCAGGGATTTTCCAAAAGCGGACTATCGTGTAGTGCGTACAGAGGATGGGATCGAGGTCCATACGAAAAGAATCCACCTTATTTATAATGAGAAGGAATTTACCAGCTGGGGCTTAAGCATTCAGGTAAAAGGAAACTACAGCATCTGGTACCACTACGGAGAAGAGATCCATGATCTGAAGGGAACCGTCAGAACGCTGGATATGGTGGACGGAGCAACAGAGCTGGAGCATGGTATTCTTTCCAGGTTCGGATATTCTCTGGTGGACGACAGCAGATCGCAGGTGCTTCTGCCGGACGGCTGGATCGAGCCAAGAAGAAAGGGCATCAAGGATCTGTACTTCTTCGGATACGGACATGACTACAAAGAAGCGCTTCATGATTTTTACAGACTTTGCGGAAAAACACCGATGCTTCCAAGGTTTGCTCTCGGAAACTGGTGGAGCAGATATTATAAATATTCTGAGGAAAGCTACAATGAGCTGATGGATAAATTTCAGGAAAAAAATATCCCGTTCACGGTTGCCGTTATTGATATGGACTGGCATGTGACCGATGTTGACCCGAAATATGGAAGCGGATGGACCGGATATACCTGGAATAAAGAGCTCTTCCCGGACCCGAAGCGTTTCCTGGATGGTTTACATAAAAGAGGAATGCGTACCACATTAAATGTACATCCTGCAGACGGCGTACAGGGCTGGGAAGAAATGTATGAAGACATGGCAAAGGCCATGGGTGTGGATTATGAAAATGAGGACCCGGTAGTATGCGATCCGGCAAGTCCGAAATTTATGGAAGCCTATTTCAAATATCTTCATCATCCGAGAGAGGAAGAAGGTGTGGATTTCTGGTGGATCGACTGGCAGCAGGGAAGCAACTGCAAGATCGAAGGGCTTGATCCTCTGTGGATCTTCAACCACTTCCATTTCCTGGACAGCGCCAGAAACGGAAAACGTCCTATGACTTTTTCCAGATATGCAGGTCCCGGAAGCCACAGATATCCGGTAGGTTTTTCCGGAGATACCCATATCACCTGGGATTCCCTTGACTTCCAGCCCTACTTTACATCTACCGCTTCCAACATCGGTTACGGCTGGTGGAGCCATGATATCGGCGGACATATGCTTGGCTATAAAAACGACGAGATGACTGCACGCTGGACACAGTACGGGATCTTTTCCCCGATCATGCGTCTCCACAGCTCATGCAGTGACTTCAACGGAAAAGAGCCGTGGCGTTTCAAAAAGGAAACAGAGGTTGTCATGGAGGAGGCTCTCCGTGAGCGTCACAGAATGATGCCGTATCTTTACACCATGAACTACAGAAGCTATCAGGAAGACCTTCCACTGGTGGAGCCGATGTACTATGAATATCCGGAAGCACCGGAGGCATATGAGGTAAAAAATCAGTACTTCTTCGGTGACCAGCTGATGGTGGCAGCAGTGACAACACCACGGGTAAAAGATCTCAACGTAGCGAAGACAGCAGTATGGCTGCCGGATGGGGTGTGGTATGATCTTTATACAGGTCTGCGCTATGAGGGCGGAAGAATGGTGGATATGTATCGTACTCTGGACAGTATTCCGGTTCTTGCAAAAGCAGGCGGCATTCTTGTGATGACCGATGAGATCCGTGGAACAGAGGCGGAAAAGAATCCGGAAAGCCTGAAGATCAAGGTATTTCCGGGAGCTGACGGAAACTTCAGACTGTATGAGGATGACAACGAAACCTGTGCTTACGAAAATGGTGCCTGTGTATTTACGGAAATGGATTATAAGGAAAAGGATCAGACAGTGTTTACCATTCATCCCGCACAGGGAAAAACAGAGCTGATCCCGGCAAAGAGAGCTTATACCGTGGAGTTCTGTAATTTTGCGAAAACAGGAACAGATACTGTGAAGGTTCTGGTTAACGGAGCAGAGACTGAGGCTGCTGTAAAATATGAGGAGGAGCTTCAGAAGATCTGTGTGGAAGTGGAAGCAGACACAGCGGCAGAGGTGCAGATCATTCTCGCTGGCGAAGTGGCAGATAATCGGACAAAAGAGCGTGTCTTCGATTTCCTGAACCAGGCAGAGATCGGTTTTGTGCTGAAGGACAGATTATATCAGCTGATCACAGCAGGAAAGAAGCTGCCGGTTCTTCTGTCGGAGCTTCAGTCTATGGAACTGGACAAGGATCTTTACGGAGCACTGATGGAGATCCTGACTGCGTAAAATATGAATAAAATCGCGTTTCCAAACCATACTATCATTATTATCAAAAGAAAGGATGATCATAATGATATTAAAGGAAAAAGAACGCACAGTGATCCAGGATCTTCAGACACAGGAAAAAAGCTGCATTGAAAAATACGGAAAATACGCACAGCAGGCCAGGGATCCGGAGCTTAAAAGCTTATTTCAGACTCTTCAGAAAAAAGAGCAGGAGCATTACGATTCCCTGAGCCAGGTGCTTTCCGGTACAGTTCCCCAGGTAAACTGCAACGACAGTGACGGCCGTGATTACCAGCCAAAGGCTGCTTACACATCGGTGATGTCCTCAGAGGATAAGGAACACGATGCTTTTCTTGCAACAGACTGTATCGGAACAGAAAAGCTGATTTCCGGAGAATACAACTCGGAGGTTTTTGCTTTTGAAGACAGTGGTGTGCGGAAGCTTCTGGCTGATATCCAGGTGGAAGAGCAGAACCATGCGGAGATGCTTTACAAATATAAGACTGCGAACGGAATGTTCTGAGTTACTGCTCTGATATATAAAAAAGAGGGAGGATTTCAGTGATGGAATTCTTCCTTTTTTTGTTATATAATCAGGAGAGCAGCAGGGAGAAATACTTTCCTGCAAAGAGAGGAGAAATAAACATGAAGGGAACCAGCTGTGAATTCTGCGCAAATTATACTTACGATGAAGAATGCGACGAATATTACTGCGATATTAATCTGGATGAAGACGAGTACTATCGTTTTGTGAGCAGCGACTATAAGGAATGTCCGTATTACCGTTCCGGGGATGAGTATAAAGTAGTACGCCATCAGATGTGACAGCGACAGGTATTTGGCGGGATATTTTTGCAATGTGCGTCTGTACATAACACTTGTCTTTGTGAGAGAGGCCTTGCGAAACTGATGCACATCAGCCCGCTGATCGGACTTATATATCTGAAAGTTTAAAAAATAATTAAGGAAGCTTATATCTGGAGGAGTACAAAATGTCAACATCTATGGTAAAGGGAAATCCGCTGAAGCTGATGGTGCAGTTTGCGCTGCCGCTTCTTCTGGGAAACCTTTTGCAGCAGACTTATAATATTATTGATGCAGCTATCGTGGGACAGATCCTGGGAGCCAAGGCACTGGCAAGTGTTGGTGCCACCAGCAGCGTGCAGTTTCTGGTTCTGGGTTTCTGCATAGGAATCTGTGCCGGTTTCGGAGTACCCGTGGCAAAATATTTCGGCGCAGAGAAGAAGGATACCATGCGGAATTACATATTTAACGGCGCAGTGCTTACAGCAGGAGCAGCAGTTGTGCTTACATCTGCGTGCGTGATCCTTTGCAATCAGATCCTGCATATTCTTTCTGTGCCGGAAGATATTTATGTCAATGCGTATCGGTATATCCTGATTATCTTTCTGGGAATCCCGTTTTCACTGCTGTATAATTATCTGTCCAGTATTCTGAGATCTGTGGGCGACAGCAGGACACCGTTTATCTTTCTGGCGTTTGCAGCAGTGCTGAATATTTTTTTGGATCTGTTCTGCATTGTTGTGCTGAAATGGGGATGCGCGGGTGCTGCCATTGCGACCATCACGGCACAGGCCATCAGTGGTATCTGCTGTCTGATTGTGATCTCACGGAAAATGGAACTGATGTGGCTTGGAAAAGACGACCGCCACATGAGAAAAGAAGCAGCACAGGAACTTCTTCTTATGGGAATTCCCACAGGATTGCAGTATTCTATTACTGCTATCGGAAGTATGGTAATGCAGTCTGCAAACAACGGACTGGGAAGTGTGTATGTATCTGCGTTTACAGCAGCTATGAGGATCAAGCAGTTTGCCATGTGCCCGTTTGATGCGGTCTCAACGGCAGCATCTGTGTTCTGCAGTCAGAATCTTGGTGCAAAACAGCCGGACAGGATCCGAAAAGGACTTCGCCAGGCAGTTACCATTGGAGTTGCGTACGGTGCTCTGATCGGAGTGGTGCTGATCTTTGGCGGCCGGACGCTGACACTGATTTTTGTAAATAAGAGTGCGGTGGATGTGCTGGATGCCTCCGCAAAATATCTGAGATACCTTGGATTTTTCTTCTGGAGTCTTGGTATTCTCAATGTAAACCGTATGGTGACACAGGGACTGGGATATTCCGGCAGAGCTGTGTTCTCCGGAATGACGGAGATGATCGCGCGCGTGATCGTCAGTGTGGGATTTGTGGGAACTTATGGATTCACGGCGATCTGCTGTGCGGATCAGGCGGCCTGGATTTCCGCAAGCTGCTATATCCTGCCTACCTGCCTGATGTGCGTACGCAGGGCAACGGAAAAAATGAAGTAGAGTAGAAACTATGATAAATGCAGGTTTTCCATGGGAAAGAATGTGATTTCTGTGGAAAATCTGCATTTTTGCGTTGGGGGATGTGGAAAACAGTCGCAGAGTGTAACAAAAGCATATGCATAATTGCGTAATACAGCGGAAGATGCCGCCCGGATTTGTAAAATTTGGCGTGTTTACTTTTGAAAAAAATATCTTTATAATAAAAATATTGGTCTGACAGGATACAATATATTTTTGACCTACGAAAGGATGTGACAGATTGGATATCATAAAAAAATTCGGGGACATGGTGGGAGAGGAATCCATCAAAGACCCGGAAAAAGCACGAAAACTTCTTCTCACTGGCTACCGGCTTCAGGAAAAACGTCTGCAGCTTTTTCCTGACAGGAAGCTTCCGGCTTCGGGACAGTATGTAGCCCGTGTAGTCATGCAGAATATTATCAAAGCCCTTGCAAAACCGGACGATACCGCTCTTGTGAGCATTTTTGTACCGGGAGAGCTTCTGACAGCAGCAGGGATCACTCCGTATTCCGTGGAGGCAATGTCCTGCTTCATCGCCGGAACCAGATGCGAGCAGGCATTTCTGGCACAGACGGAATCAGAGGGATTTCCGGAAACCATGTGCTCCTATCACCGGATTTTTCTGGGAGCGTCCATGACAGGGCTGGTGCCGAAGCCGAAATGCACCATTTATACAAATCTTGCCTGTGACGGAAACATGATGACCTTTCCTTATCTGAAACAGAAATATCAGATCCCGGGATTTTATATTGATGTACCTTATGAAAAAAATCAGGATTCCATTAGCTACGTAGCAGATCAGCTTCGTGAGATGAAGAAATTCCTGGAAGATGTTACTGGCAAAAAAATCTCAGAACAGTCTGTACAGCGGGCAGTGGCCAACAGCAACGAAGCGGCATCTTATTACAGCCGCCAGCTTGCTCTCAGGAAAGACCACGATCCGGTAACTTCCCTGACAAATGAGCTGTACGCCATCTTTATGTGCCATCTTCTTGCAGGTTCCCAGGAATCCCTGAAATACACAAAGATGCTTCTCGAAGATGTGAAAAAGGCGCCAAAAGGGGAAGGCCTTCATATTCTCTGGATGCATATGATGCCGTTTTTGCAGGAACCGGTAAAGGATGTGTTTAATTACAGCCAGAACGTGCACATCAGCGCCTGTGATTTTGTTGCGGATGGCTTTCAGCGGATGCAGCCTGCAGATCCTTATGAGGCCCTTGCGGAAAAAATGGTCAACTGCATTTACAATGGAAGTGTAAAACAGAGAATCCAGCGTGCCCAGGAGCTGGCCAGTCTTACAGAGGCAGACGGAGGGATCCTTTTTGCACACTGGGGATGCAAGGGAACCATCGGAGCTTCCAGCCTGATCAAAAATTCTCTGGAAAACGCAGGGCTTCCAACCATGGTCCTGGACGGCGACGGCTGCAATCCGGCCAATTCCAGTGACGGCCAGGTGTCCACACGACTTCAGGCATACCTTGAAATGCTGGAAAAAAGCAGGGAGGAAAAACGATCATGATACATTACGTCTGTAAATATACACCGCTGGAACTGTTTAAAGGTTTTGGCGAGGAATGTGCGGTTCTGGAGGAAATGCCGGAGAACTTTGAACTTTCCGACCAGATCGCCCATGCCAATCTCTGCGGTTTTGGAAAATCCGTGATCCAGGCAGTGTTGGAGGGAAAAGTGGAGCAGCTGGTTCTTGTAAACTGCTGTGATTCCATGCGCCGTGTGTACGATATTGTGGAAAGTACTGGCAAATGTAAATTTTTGTACATGCTGGATATGCCTCATGAGGATAACGACTGCGAGAAAGTGAAGCTGGCCAAAGGAATTCACCGCCTTAAGAAAGCTTACGAGAAATTTTCGGGGAAAACTTTCGACAGAAGTGGATTTCTGAACGCTTTTTCCCATGAGGATGTGGATAACCAGCCATACATCGGTGTGCTGGGCGTCCGCGTCAGTGGTGTCCTGGAAAAAATGATCCGGGATAACATCCGCATGGATGTGGAAAACCTGACCTGTACAGGTGGAAGACGTCTGGCTGTGATCCGTGAGGAACTGGAAAAAATGGATGATGATGCCATGTTTTTGGCTTATGCAGATGCGCTTCTTTCCCAGATGCCGTGTTTCCGTATGAACAACAGTACCAGAAGGAACCGGCTGTATCTGGACCCGAATCTGAAGGGAATCATCTATCATACGATCAAGTTCTGCGACTATTACGGATTTGAGTATGCAAGTATCAAGCGGGATATCAAGGTTCCCCTTCTGAAGATCGAGACGGACTTTACCAGCCAGAGTGCAGGTCAGCTTCTCACCAGAGTGCAGGCTTTTGCGGAAACGCTGGAGGGCTCGGAGGATATGGACCCATCAAAAGGAATCAGCGAGGAGATAAGGAAAAAAATGGAATCAGGAGTTTATTATGTGGCAGGGATCGACAGCGGTTCCACAAGTACGGACGTTGTGATCCTGGATAAAGACGGAAAGATCAAATCTACCATGATCATCCCCACAGGCGGCGGTGCTATGATGAGTGCGGAGAAGAGCCTGGAGATGGCAGTGGAAAAAGCGGGCATTAAAAAAGAGGATATCGTGCGTATCGTTACCACCGGATACGGACGTGCATACATTGACAGCGGCGATGACAGCATCACAGAGATCACCTGCCACGCGAAAGGCGCCCATTATCTGAATCCAAACGTGCGTACTGTCATTGATATCGGCGGCCAGGATATCAAGGCAATCAGCATTGATGAGAACGGTGCAGTAAAAAATTTCCTGATGAATGATAAATGTGCGGCAGGAACCGGACGTTTCCTGGAAATGATGGCCCGTACCCTTGGGCTTTCCCTGGAGGAGATGAGCACCCGCGGACTGGAATGGAAAGAGAACGTGGTGATCTCAAGCATGTGTACCGTGTTTGCAGAGTCCGAGGTGGTTTCCCTGGTTGCCCAGAATAAGGATGTGGCAGATATTATCCACGGTCTGAACGTGTCTGTTGCCTCCAAAGTAGGCGCACTTGCGGCCCGCCTTGGCAAAAAGAATCCGGGAGAATATATGATGACCGGTGGTGTTGCCAAGAATAAAGGCATTATCCAGGCACTGGAAGAGAAGCTGGGAGCGAAGCTTTATATCTGCGACGAGGCACAGCTTTGCGGTGCGCTGGGAGCGGCACTGTTTGCTTATGAAAAGTGTAATGCGGCACTGTAGAGAGAAAATAGAAAATTTTTTGAAAAATCCGGGCGTTTCCTGAGAAAGGCAATGACATAAGCCGGAAGGAATGATAAAATGATAGACAGAGCGGCAGTTTTCTGAATGTACAGAAGAATGAGAAGGTCTGTTCTGCTGTGGATAGGTATCTTTGGGGTGGATACTGTCAGGTGAAAAATGCCGGAAGAGTGAATGACTATAACAAAATTCTATCACAGGAGGGTTTTTACAATGAAAAAAGCACAGATCATCGTGGACAAATATTTCCTCACCGGAAAAACAGACAAAAGGATCTTCGGCTCCTTTATTGAACATCTTGGACGTGCGGTTTATGAGGGCATTTATCAGGAAGGCAGTCCTATTTCTGACGAGCAGGGATTCCGTAAGGATACTCTGGAACTGGTAAGAGAGCTTCAGGTTCCCATCGTCCGTTATCCGGGCGGAAATTTTGTATCGGGATTCCGCTGGGAAGACAGTGTCGGACCAAAAGATCAGCGTCCGTCCAGACCGGAGCTTGCCTGGGGTGTGATCGAGACAAACCAGTTTGGTCTGAATGAATTTGTGGACTGGTCCAGAAAAGCAGGCAGCGATGTGATGATGGCAGTAAACCTGGGAACAAGAGGCCCGGAGGATGCGAAGAATCTTCTGGAATACTGTAACTTCAAGGGTGGCACTTATTACAGTGATCTCCGTAAATCTCATGGTTATGAACAGCCTCACGATATCAAATTATGGTGTCTCGGAAACGAGATGGACGGCCCGTGGCAGATGGGACATAAAACTGCGGCAGAATACGGAAGAGTTGCGGCAGAGACAGCCCGCCTGATGAAATTTATGGACCCGGAGGTTGAGACAGTTGCCTGCGGAAGCTCCAATCTGGAGATGCCGACTTTTGGTTCCTGGGAGTATACGGTTCTTGACGAGGCTTACGATCAGGTGGATTATCTTTCTCTGCATCAGTACTATGGAAATCAGGCGGGTGACACTGCGGATTTCCTTGCATGCTCCAAAGGCATGGATGATTTTATCTCCGGTGTGGTTTCCATCTGTGATGCTGTAAAAGCAAAGAAACATGGCAAAAAACAGATCAACCTTTCCTTTGACGAGTGGAACGTATGGTACCACAGCAACGAGCAGGACAAAAAACTGGAGAAATGGGTGCAGGCACCTCATCAGCTGGAGGATGTTTACAACTTTGAGGATGCACTTCTTGTGGGAAGTATGCTGATCACACTTCTCCGTCACGCAGACCGTGTAAAGATCGCCTGCATGGCACAGTTGGTCAATGTTATCGCGCCGATTATGACTTCCGACACCGGTGCATGGCGCCAGACTATCTTTTATCCATATATGCTGACCAGTGTGTTTGGAAGAGGAACCGTCCTCAATACGCAGGTTCTCACACCGGTATACGAGAGCAGAACCTATGGTGAAGCGCCGTATCTGGATTCCGTGTGTGTCTGGGATGAGGAAAAAGATGCTCTGACTATTTTTGCAGTGAACAAGAGCCTGGATGAGGACATGGAAGTTTCCTGTGATTTAAGGCAGTTTGAGGGATATAAGATCGTAGAGCATATCGTGCTGAACAATGATGACCTTCAGGCGGTGAATACAGAGGCACAGCCGGAGAATGTAGTTCCTGTAAAAGCCGGCGCAGAGTGCTCGAAACTGGAAGGCGGAAAGCTGGAGGCAGTGTTTGCAAAACACAGCTGGAATATGATCCGTCTTGCGAAATAGGTGTAAGTGAAGGAATTGGTTACAGAAAATGTAAATTATGTGGCATTATGGGAGGGCTTTTTATGTACACACCTGCAAAAGAACGTTATGAGACCATGGAGTATAACCGCTGCGGAGAAAGTGGCCTGATGCTTCCGAAGGTATCTCTTGGATTATGGCATAATTTCGGAGATACTTCTGATTATGAAAATATGAAACAGCTGTGTTTTACAGCTTTTGACAATGGCATCACACAGTTTGACCTTGCCAATAATTACGGACCTGCCTACGGAAGTGCAGAGAGGAATTTCGGCAAGATCCTGAAAGAAGAACTGATGCCGTATCGTGATGAACTGATCATCACAACCAAGGCCGGCTATGATATGTGGGAGGGCCCTTACGGAAACTGGGGCAGCCGTAAATATCTTCTGGCGAGCCTTGACCAGAGCCTGAAACGCATGGGACTGGAATATGTGGATATTTTTTACCATCACAGAATGGACCCTGAGACTCCTCTGGAGGAGACTATGGGCGCGCTTGCAACAGCGGTTCAGCAGGGTAAGGCCCTCTATGTAGGACTTTCCAATTACGATGGAAAAACTTTAAGCCAGGCAGCAGCGATCCTGAAAGATCTGAAATGCCCGTTTGTGATCAATCAGAACCGGTATTCCATTTTTGACAGAACTGTGGAAGAGAACGGCCTGAAGAGAACCACCGGCATCCTGAAAAAAGGCCTCATCACCTTCAGCCCTCTTGCACAGGGACAGCTGACAGACCGCTACCTGAACGGAATCCCGGAGGACAGCCGTATCCGCAAAGACGGAAGATTCCTGAAAGAAAGCGCACTGACACCGGAGCGTCTGGACCAGATCCGCAGACTGAACGATCTGGCAGCGCAGCGAGGAGAAAAGCTTGCAGATATGGCACTTGGCTGGCTGCTCCACCATGAGGAGGTCACCAGTGTACTCATCGGCGCTTCCAAGCCACAGCAGATCCTGGATAATGTGAAAGCGATCCACTGTGCACCGTTTACAGAGGAAGAGCTGCGTCTGATCGATGAGATCTCAAAGTAAGATTCCTGAATATTGGTTTGATAAAAACATCCGGTACATAGTTGATGTTTCATGATTCGTTGACAATGGAATAAGGGTGTGCTATATTGAGGAACAGAAAAGAAAAGAGCCAGCGGGAGCTTGTGTGACAGGCTGAGAGGAAGATAGATCTTCGACCGTACCTGATTTGGGTAATGCCAACGGAGGGATTGTGATATGAGAGCGTGTCTCCGTGGCGTTTGCCGGGGGATGCGCTCTTTTTGTGAGCTTCTGCGAAAGAGCGGGCAGGAAGGGGAGCGCCTTAATGTCTGGCAGGAGGGTGATGTTCCGGAGATTTTTCCGGAAGGATCATGTAAGCGATGGGAATCCGTGTTTTCGGAGTGAGAGGAAGTAAGGGAACTTCGACCGCCAAAATCTAAAGGCAGACTGCAGCAGCCGGGAAATTTTTTGCCCGGGATCCGCTGCTTGTGATCTGCTTTGTATTTCAGGGAGGAAAACACAATGGAAAAACAGAGGATGCACACGCTTCGTATGGTAATGCTGGCAATGATGGTTGCGATCGGTGTCGTAATTTCACCGATCCTGAGGATTGAGGGAATGTGCCCGACGGCGCATCTGGTGAATATCGTATGTTCGGTTCTGATGGGACCGTGGTATTCCCTTCTCTGTGCAACGATGATCGGCGTGATCCGTATGATGTTCATGGGAATCCCGCCACTTGCACTGACCGGTGCAGTGTTTGGCGCATTTCTTTCAGGTGTGTTCTACAGACTTTCCAAAGGTAAGATCATCTGTGCGGTGATCGGTGAGATCTTTGGAACAGGTATCATCGGCTCTATGGTTTCTTATCCGGTGATGGCATTCCTGATGGGAAGAGGCGGACTGACAGCGTTTTATTATACGCCGATGTTCCTTGCAGCAACCACGATGGGAGGATGTGTTGCCTATATTTTCCTGAAGGCACTGAGCAAAGCAGGCCTTCTGGTGAAATTCCAGGCAGCTTTGGGTTCAAAAACATATGAGACAAAGACTTTTACAACTGCGAAAGCAAATTAAAGAGGAGAAGCCGCTGATCCACTGCATCACCAATCCGATTTCAATCCACGACTGTGCAAATGTGATCCTTGCAGTTGGTGCAAGGCCGATCATGGCGGAGCATCCGGCGGAAGTTGAGGAGATTACAGCTTCTTCCGGTGCTTTGATGCTGAATCTTGGAAACATTACTGATGCCAGGATCAAATCTATGAAGTGCTCCATGGGAAGAGCTGTGGAAAATAAGATTCCGGTCCTGCTGGATCTTGTGGGGGTTGCATGCAGTGACCTGCGGCTGGATCTGGCGAGGGAGCTTTTAAGTATTGGCCATCCGGCGGTTCTGAAGGGAAATATGTCGGAGCTTCTGGCTGTTTCCGGGCTTCCGTCCCATGCCATCGGAATTGATGCGGGAGCACAGGATGCGCTGACTTCAGAAAATATTGATGCGGTCAGTGATGTGCTGAAGGCTTTTTCCAGAAATAATCAGGCGGTGGTACTGGCTACCGGGAAGCAGGATTTTGTTACGGATGGCGAACAGGTTGTTCTGATTGAAAATGGTACGGCAGCGTTGTCCGGGATTACCGGGACCGGCTGTATGGTTGGGGCGCTGACTGCGGCGTTTTTGCCGGGGTGTGAAGATCATATTGCGAAAGAGATGACGGATCGTACAGAGGCAGGTGTCTGGTCTGGCGGTGAGATGGGATTAAATGTGAGATCCGGGAATTATCTGGACGCTGCAGTTCTTGGCACCGCACTGATGGGTATTGCCGGTGAGCAGGCTGAAAAAATTTCCCGCGGGCCGGGAAGTTTTCAGGCGAATCTGCTGGATGAGATTTATGGGATTTCTGACAGGCAGCTGCTGGAAACGCTGAAGATTGAAATGTATTAAAGAAGAGGATTTTGAGATGGATAGAAAAGATTTGGATGTAACGCTGTATCTGGTGACGGACAGTACGTATCATACAGAGGAGTCTCTGCTTCATACGGTGGAAGAGGCCTGTAAGGGTGGTGTGACTCTGGTTCAGCTTCGTGAGAAGAATACGGGTGGACGGGAGTATCTGGATAAGGCGTTTAAGGTGAAGGAGATTACGGATCGGTATCATGTGCCGTTGATTATTGATGATCGTGTGGATGTGGCGCTGGCCTGTGATGCGGCTGGTGTGCATGTGGGGTCTTCGGATATTCCGGTTGCTGTGGCCAGGAAGCTGATGGGGCCGGATAAGATCGTGGGTGCTACTGCCAAGACGGTGGAGGCTGCCATGAAGGCTTATGAGGATGGCGCGGATTATCTTGGTGTGGGGGCGATTTATCCTACTACGACCAAGGTTGTGACGATTCTTACTAAGGTTTCTACTTTGAAGGATATTTGTGAGGCGGTTCCGATCCCGGCGGTTGCGATCGGTGGATTGAATGCTGGAAATATGGATGTGCTGGAGGGCGCAGGCATGAGTGGTATGGCTGTGGTGTCTGCGATCATGAAGGCGGGGGATCCGCAGAAGAATGCGCGGGAATTGAAAGAGAAGATTGTTGCGCTGATGGGGAAATAGAAATTGGATGATGTTTGGAGAACAGTGGTGGATTTGAGGTCCGTCGCTGTTCTTTTTTTGTGGGAAGGTGGGGAGCGTGAGAAGTACGCCCGTGAGGCGTGTGCTGCCTGTCGCCGGGGCTTCGTCGGGGGCTGGCTTCT
>ENA-ORUN01000763-ORUN01000763.1-human-gut-metagenome-genome-assembly--contig:-NODE-763-length-35988-cov-7.917736_pt1 | contig 35988 bp, 29 predicted proteins | sample MGYA00242080_ERZ509209 | MGnify/ENA primary metagenome ERZ509209 (study PRJEB26280, sample SAMEA2338786) | human gut metagenome | biome: human gut; feature: human-associated habitat; material: faeces... | reverse complement strand
AGTGCAATTCGTCAGGAACTAGCGGATCGCCTTGACGTTGAGTCCCTCCAGCTCATTCTTGCCGAGCATTGGAAACCTTATCTTGAGAACCTTCATGTCTGTATGACCGATGCCACCTGTTATGAAAGTCATCTGCGTTTTCCTACTGATACCAAACTCTTATGGGAAGGTATTGTATGGCTTCATCGTCATCTGTGCAAACATTGCCAGACCTTGCACATACAACGTCCCCGTAACAAGTATCTTGATGTACGCCGTGCCTATCTTGCTTATAGCAAACTGCGTAAACGCAGGAAATCACAGACTCGTATGATTACACGAAGGTTACTTCAGTTATTGGAAAAGTTACTTGACCAGCTGGAGCAGCTTCATTCATCCTACAGGAACAGGCTTACACTATCCTCTGATTACCAAAGACGTTTCTCGGTCATACAGACAGTCCTTGAGCAAGGGAAGAATTTATTTGCAGGCAAAAAAGTGTCCAACCGTATCGTGAGTATCGACCGGCATTACCTTCGCCCCATTATCAGAGGCAAGGAAACCAAATCCGTTGAATTCGGAGCCAAAGTCAACAATATACAGATAGACGGAATCTCCTTTATAGAACATATCTCCTTTAAGGCTTTTAACGAAGGAGTACGTTTGAAAGACTGTATTCATCTGCAACAACAACTGACCGGGGTTAGGGTTAAGGCGCTTGCGGCGGATTCAATCTATGCCAATAATGCCAACCGGAAATTTTGTACAAAATATCATATAAGTACTTCCTTTAAGCGTAAGGGCAGAGCTGCCAAAGATGAGCCGCTTCGGAGAATCTTACGGTCGGAACTCAGCCGTGAAAGAGCTACCCGCCTGGAAGGAAGTTTTGGAACGCAGAAACAACATTACTCACTGGCCAGGATAAAAGCTAGAAACAGGAAAACGGAAGTACTTTGGATTTTCTTTGGGATACATACAGCCAATGCGGTATGTATGATAGAAAAGGTCGAAAAGAAAAAAAGAAAGGCAGCATAATCTGACTAAAATAACAGGAAAAACAGGAGAGGTTTTAACTTCCCCTAAAAAAGACATGTACATAATGCATGGGTGGGAAGGAAAAAACAAGAATATGTAAACAATATTCTACAAAAAAGATAGAAGACTGGGAGAGTTGAACGAAAAAATCAAGAGAAAAGCTTTGCTTTACGTGAGCTTTTCTCTTGATTTTTTAGAAAGAGGAACATTTACTGAATATCCCTAATTAAAGGTAGTAGAACGTATAAATAGCCGAAATAAACAAAAATAGCGGGTAACCTCTATTCTTATGTAGGCTGTTATGTAGGCAAAAAATTGGTCTACATGAGTACACGTAAAACCTAATTAAAATGTATTCAATCAACATTAAAGGAAAAGTGACCTCAAAAGACAAAAAACTGGTGAAACAGGAAATGATCTTCTTCCAAACAGGCTACAACAGAGTTTCTAAAGTGCTAAATATCACCGGTCCCATCAAAGACTGGGACAATGCGTCACAATCATTTATTTCCAAATCAAGCGATGCTATCAAAAAGAACAAGATGTTGCTTGATCTGAAATTAAAGTATCAGAAGATTGCGGAAGAATGGGAAGAGGAAGGACTAAATGGAGTCCGGCCGAATTGGCACTTAGTCTTGATAAAAAGAAAGGGAAGGAAATGAAAGAGGAAGACCGTTCTCTGTCCGTTTCCCAGATGATTGATTATTTGATTAAAAAATTCTCTGAAAAGGAAAAAAAAGAAAAATGACAAGATTGTGAAAAGCCTGGCGAGTGTAAAGGACTATAAAATCATAAAGAAGGCTTTGGAAGAATTCACACAATAGAAATACAATAAACCATTATCCGTGTTTTATTTCAGTGACATAACAAAACAGTTCCTCTTGGATTTTGTTCTATATACACAAAAAAAGGGATTGCCAATGGTAATAAAGCAGGCTTGAACCAGAAGTTGCGTAAACTGAGAGCCATAGCCAACTATGCTAAAGGGCTGAATATGCACGGTGCTGATCCGGAAATATTCGACTGTGTGGAGGATAAGATGAAATGGCACAAGTTTGAACCGAGAACTGTTTCCAAGAGAGTGATACAGTTAATTGAGAATGTGGATAGAAGCTTGCTTACACCTAAAGAGGAATTTTGCTTGGATTTATTTCTTTTCAGTTATTACACAGGAGGTATGGTCAATGTGGATGTCTGCCATTTGACGTACAATATGATTCAAGGAAACCAGGTTATCTATGAACGGATGAAATTCCCGAAAATTGGAAAACCCTTGTTGATAGAGAAATCAAAACAAATTATTGAGAAACATGAAGGTCAAGGCATTGACAACTATGTATTCCCCGTATTCACAAAAAAACATACCACGGAGGCCAAAATGCGTAATAGAGTCATTCAAATCTCTAATAGAGTCAGCAAGACGTTGACTAAAGTTTGCAATATTCTGGATATAAAAGAGAATATAACTTGGTATTCCGCACGAGATACATTTATCTCCCGTATGGTAGATGCCGGTTGTTCTCTAGCTGTTACGGCAGAAAAATGAGTTCACGCTGTTCTTTTGGGTACAAGGCGAGCATAACCATTTTTTCAATCTGAACTATTATGCCGGTCTTGAGGATGATGCGGACATGGGGATAAGAATGATAACTTCTTTTCGAATTTATGATAATATTAAAAAGAATATCTGTCTGGCTACCTTGTATAAACAAAAAGACTGTTTTACATAATTCTATGTCTAATGTATATAATAAAAATACGATTGCTCATTTTTAATTTTGCAGCATCATAATTAACATCATAAAACAAATATTTTTATCTCAAAAACAATCAGCGACAATATGAAAAAAATATGCTTTTTTTTCTTTCTGCTGTTCAGCTTGCAGTCTTTCTCACAGAAGGTTGTGCTAAAAAACAACCTTGTCTATGATGCCCTGCTGACACCCAATCTTTCTGTAGAGTTTTCCCTGGGGAAGAAATGGACCTTGGATACCCAAATCGGTATGAATTTCTTTTTTTATGAAAATGATGCCACGGCAAACGGTTACAAAACAAAGAAATGGAGTCACTGGCTTGTACAGCCGGAGATAAGATATTGGACCTGTGAAACATTCAATGGCTGGTTTCTTGGCCTTCATGCCCATGGAGGGCAGATGAATGTGGGAGGCATAAATATTCCTTTTATTATTCAAAACCACTCCAAAGAAATGAAAGATTACCGTTATGAGGGGTATTTTTACGGTGGGGGTATTAGTACGGGCTACCACTGGATACTGTCCAGCAGATTCAGTGTAGAGGCATCCTTAGGACTGGGCTATGCGCGTGTTAAATATGACAGGTTCAGATGTACTTCTTGTGGGAAAAAGGATGGTAAGGGGAAAGCTGATTATCTGGGACCTACAAAGCTTGCCGTTTCGATTATCTATATAATTAAATAAATGATGCTTTGCATATATAAACATTAAAAACAGAATCAATGAAACCAATACAATATTATATAGGAATACTCTCTGTGCTGGGATATGTATACTGTTTGCCGGTGGTAGGACAGGTGGAGGATAAGGTTGTCAGAAAGGGGAATCCTCGTTTGGAATATACAGATGTGAAAACTGGACGTAGCCCGGAAGGGAAAATGTTTACCGTTTCTTTCAATATAGTAGAATCTATCAATCGGTTGAGGACACAGGAAATTGTTTATATCTATCCTTCTCTGGTATCTTCTGACGGCAATATCAGGACTGCTTTCTCGCCTTTGTGTATTTCCGGAAAGAAAAGATACAAAGTTGTTGCCCGTAAGGAAAGACTGGGTGGTAACCCGGGTACATTACTTCCTGTGAAGGATATTCGCAGTTCCAAAGATTTGAGGGAACCTGGAATCTCCGTCAAGGAAGCATTGCCTTTTGAACGTTGGATGGCTTCCGGCCATCTCTTTCTTCGTGAAGAGGTGTATGGATGTGCCGAGTGCGGTAAAGGTGTGAGCCAGTTGAATATACCGGTAACCGGGATAGACCTTTTTGGCCCGGAAGACTATAAATACATTTTTTATACTCCGGAAAAGGTGGAGATAAAATGTTATGAAGAAGAATTTGACTGTAAGGTCACTTTCAAATCCGCACAGCATGGACTTCTTCTTGGATTTGGTAAAAATCAGGAAGAATTAGCCCGTCTGGATGATTTTGTATCCAAAGGGCTTCGGATCAAAGGGGCTAGGCTTCGTGAGGTACATATCATAGGATACGCTTCTCCGGAAGGTGAGTTTAGCTATAATAAACATTTGGCGGAACGTCGTACTCATACGCTTTCTTATTATGTACTGAGTAAGTACCCGCAGCTCAAGAAAGCCTCCATATACGAAATAGAAGGGGTGGGTGAAGACTGGAAAGGCTTGGAAAATATTATAAATGTATCTTCTTTGGCATATAAGGATGAAATTTTATCCGCTATTAAGAGGCATCATACGGATGTGGCCCGTGAAGCGGCTATACGCTCTTTAGATGAGGGAAAGGTTTATGCGGAGTTGCTTTCCACAGTTTATCCCACTTTGCGCCGTACCGTTTTTCACATGGGATTTGATGTTCGTTCCTATACGGATGACGAATTGGAGGAAATGTTTATTACCGTTCCCGGATGCCTGAGCCAGTATGAGATGTGTAGGTTGGCGCAACAGTATGTCGAACAGGGAAAAAATCCGGTAAACATATACAAGAAGGCTTATGAACAGTTTGCACTTGATCCGCTGGCGGCACTCAACTATGCCAATGCGCTTTTAAAGTATGAAAAGGATGCGGATAAGGCTCTGATGATATTGGACACAGTAAAGAGTGACAGCCGTTCTGTTTATCCTATGGCAATTGCCCATAGTATGAAAGGAGACTGGCGGAAGGCGGAGGAATTACTGGAAAAAGACATGGAGTCCCGGGAATGAAAACTTCTGGACTTTCCATGACAGGATTAACGGATAAATAGCAAGCATTTAATGTATTAATAATTAAATTATTTATTTACTAAACAGTTTAAGTTATGAAAGCAAACAATTTATTTTTAGCGGGAGTTGCAGCCTTAAGTCTGGGCATGACAGCTTGTAATAATGAGGATGTCCCTCAGGTAAACAATCCGGGCGAGGGAACAACATTTGCAGGAATGTATATTTCCTCTATGAAGGATGTCTCAACCAGAGCGGTGAATGACAAACAGGAAGATTATGGAGGAAGAACGGAAGAGAGTAAGCTTACGGAATTACAGCTTCTCTCAAATGTCCTGCCTCAAACATGGACGTTAGGAACGGCAGCTGATGAAACAGGCAAGTTTTGGGAAACGCAAACAGCCGGTACATTCAAGGTTGCTCCATGGAAGACGAATCCCGGTCCTCAATCCATGGCGCTGTTGTTTAACAAGGGGACCCTTTCCGCCGATATTGCAACAGCCCCGGACAAGACGCATGGCAGTACAGCTACCGCAGTAAAAGATATTGCCGCTCTTGCCACAGACAACAAGTTTGTCATGACTTCGAAAGCCGAGCAGAAAACCATTGCTCCCGGCATTACCGAGAACGCAGCCAAAACGGGTACAAGTGAGGCTCAAAATGTATTCTCCTTTGATGTGGAGCGTGTCGTGGCACAAGGACTGGTCGCGAAGGATGCCGCATTGAAAGAAACAACCGCGGATGGAAAAGGAAAGGTTGATCTTACCGACATCACGTATACTGCCATCAACGGTGCCGCAAAGACATATCTTTTCCGTAACCATGCGGGAAAGCGTACAATTGGAGATGCCGACGGCCTTTACGAGGGCTTTGCATCAGCCATTGATGGATATACCGATTTTGAGACGGCCAAAGAACCGGAAGGTTCAGCTAAAGAAAATTTAATCCGTTTGGGGAATCTTCTGTCAAAAGACAATCCACAGCAGGATGATCTTGGTATGTATGCTGCTAAAAATGCTGCAGCAAGCGCCTCTGAAGCTAAAACAGGAGCAGGCATTTATTTTTTGGAAAATTCCGTAAAAAAGGATGCATTCACTGCTAAAAACAAGAATTTCGGTTACTACCGTCTGCCCTATGCCAAGGTCTATACCACTTATACTCCGAATGAAGTATGGAAACTTGAAGACGGCAAATTGGTCAAAGAGACTAATTTTCAAAAAGGGACAACATTTTTCCGGGGGGAAAAAGACGGTCTTATCTATGCTAGCAAGGAAGCCGCAAAGAAAAGCCAGTTAAATCCGGATCAAGGAGCTTATACTTACATGAACGGAAAATGTGCATACCGTGCGTTGTGGAACCGTCAGACTGTTACAGCTGATGGAAAATCGATTGTGAACGCTGACACACGCCGTAACAACACCTATCTGTTGACAATCAAGGCTTTCCAAGGATTGGGCATGCCATGGGATCCTTCCGATCCAAAAGATCCATATCTGCCGAAACCGACAGATCCTACTGAACCGACAAATCCAGAAAATCCGGATATCGAGAAAGAAGAAACCTATATGCGTGTCGAGGCCAAAGTGCTCCAATGGAACCTCGTTTCACGTGATGTCGTTTTGGAGTAATTTTAATATTAGATTGCTGATAAATTCAGCCTGCAATTTCTTACATAGCTGTGAGAGGGAAGAGGAATTTTTCCTCTTCTTTCTCCAATCAACAAACAGTTTGGTTTCAAACTGTTAAATAACCCCAACATAAACTATATCAAATGAGAATCAGAAGTGTACATTACATCGCATTTATCATGTTGCTGGTTTACTGTCTTATAGGATGTAATTCTGCGGTATTTGATAACTTGGGTGGTTGTCCGCAAGGTGTTTATTTCCAGTTCTATAGACAGACCCCTTGCGAACAATTTCCTGGATATCCGTCAGATATCAGAGAAGTCCGGGTATTTGTCTTTGATGATGATGATCTGCTGGTGGGCGAATTTTCTGACAAGAAGGCAGTCCTTTCGGCAGATTATTCTTTGTCCGCCACATTGCGGCATACGGGGAAACTCACGTTTGTCGCATGGGGTGGCAGTGACCTGGAGGCCTATGATTTTTCAGATTTTCAGGAAGGCGTTACTACCAGACAGGAAATGCAGGTGTCACTGCGGTTGAAAAACGGACGGATTTCCTCAGCCCCCGGGCCTCTGTATGTCGGTCTCGCCTCCATATCACTGGAGAACCGGAAGGATATGGGAAGCGTGTATGAACGGGTGGCTTTCAATATGCAGGAATTGACATACCGGGTACACTTCACAATCAGTTCCATAGGTTCCCCTTTCCCCATAGACGAGGAATTCGTCATCAGGATAGAAGATGACAACGGTGTGTATGATTTCAACGGCCGGATCGCCCTTTGTGAACGTTTTGAATACGCGACCGAAGCCGTACATGACGCTGAAGGGGCATTGAAAGCGGATTTCACGCTGATGAAACTGGAAGAGGGAAGAAATGCGTTCGTATCTCTGATTGACAAGACAACCGGGGAGATTCTTTATACCGCTAATCTGGTTGATGACATCCTCATGTTCCGGGGAGATGCGGGCGAACCGCCGTATAGCCTGGAATGTGACCATGATTTTCCCATAACCCTGAAACTCAAGTACGAAAAGGAAACATGGATGCTGATACAAGCGACCGTTCTGGATTGGAATGTCGTTTCCCGCCCCATAGAATTGGAAAACTGATAATCGGACAGATTTTAAAACTAATGATTCGTGTAATATTAGAAAGGAATTGGTATTATTATAAAAATGATAGATAATGAAATACGGAATTGTGATAAAGCTGTTGATGGTGGCCTGTGTATCAATTGTACAATTGACCGGATGTTCGTCTGATACGGAAGAGTTAGAAAAGTCAGTTTCGGGTATTCCCATCCGGATTGTGGCGGAAATGAATGGAGGAACCGGTATTTCTCAGATGACAAAGGCGTCTGTACGTTCATCCGGAGAGTGGAAAGAGAACTATATCGGTGCAGAGGAATATGAGAAAACTGTTAAACATGTTCTTCTCTTCGCTTTTAAGAATATGGAGAGCTCTCCGGAAAAAGTTATTTTCTATTATTCCCAAGGAACAACCAACCCGTTGGCGGGTATAACCGGCATTGAGCATTTTGAGATGAGAGAGATGGGTAGAGTGAATACAGGCGAATCCAATATAGCCTTGGACCTGGAGTTGATGGGAGGCGATTATAATTTTGTTTTGTTGGTTAATTGTGAATCCGGATTGGAAAAAATCAGGAATGGACATACAATTCCTGATCCGAAGCAATTAATGGAAAAGACCGAAATTTTCACATCTGACGATCTGAAAGGAGAAAACCGGAAGTATCTTCCCATGACTGGGCAGTGTAACTTCCATGTTCCGGATAATGTAGTTAGTAATAATAGGATTACCCTTTCTCCCTGCATACTTCTGGAACGTATGCATGCCCGTATCGAGTTCATACTTACAACAGTTGATGACAGGGGGAATTATCTGTCTCCTTTGTTACCTCTTTCCAAAGTGACAAAACTCTCTCTGAATAATGAGGTCAGCGGTTATTCTGTCCTGCCTTCCGCCGGGGAATATACGGCAACTGGTGGGGGTAATCCGGATATGAGAGGAGTAGATTATGCGGGGACTCCCCTATTATTACCGGAAAGAGCCAGTTTCCATGACGGTGCCAACGAGGGGTCCGGAGAATCCGCTTTTGTGACCAAATGCAAAGAAAGACTGCTTCCATATATGGGTAAGACACCTAGCTACATCTATGTGGCTCCGGGAGTCTACGGGAAAGGGAAAGAGGGGGCGCTGACCTTGGTCTTATCCGTCGATTATCGGATGGGAACCCCCGATAAGCCGTATAGGATCGAACTCTATAATCCGGATCTTTCCGAGAATGATAAGGGTTATTACAACATCCGGCGTAATACGGTTTACCGTGTCTTCGCCACACTGAAAGGACCCGGAAATATGGAATATGACATAGTTGTGGACGAATGGGAGGATACGGAGGTGGCTATCCCCTGGTAACTAAGGTATGGTCAGTCATGCCATCACGAAGAAAAACAGTTTAAAGAATAGATACATATGAGAATCAAACATTACACTTTGATAGTCGCTTTTCTGGCGATATCTATGGGAATCCCTCTCGTGCAAGGGTGCAGTGATCCCTTCGATAAGTATGGAAACGGCGGGACAGAAATGCCTGTCAGGGAAGGCTGGACGTCTGTCAGCATGTCTGTCGAAGGACTTGGGCTTCGAAATCCCCTGACACGGTCCCTTACACCGGAGGGGGAGAATTCCACGGCAGCGGAGAGGATTAGGGTACTTGTGTTTGACAAGGACAACAAGTTTTCATATGAGGCCAAAGTGACCTCCTATATTCCTTCCGGTAATCCGGCTGACAAGAAAGACAAGGGTACCATGACCTTGTTGGCGAAAAATACTCCTTCAGGCGATACCAGTACATTCGTGATGCTGGCCAATGTCACCCGGTCAGCTAATACAGACGCAGACGGACTGACTGGAAAGACACGGGAGGAAGTCATGCAACTTTTCACTTTCTCCATGCCGGACAAGGGGATATGGAAAGACGGGGAGTTGCCGATGTGGGGTGCCTCGGACCCAGTCAGGGTGGATCACAGTGCCGGTGCCGTTCCCAAACTTGGAACTGTCTATCTGGTCCGTGCCGTGGCACGTGTGGATGTGGAACTTAACTTGAGCAACATATCGGAAGGGGCTTCTACATTCGACGAGAAAGCCGGAGGGATTGAAGGGATAACGCTGACTAAAGTATTTTTTTATAATACCAATACGACGGGACGGGTCTCTCCGTTCGAGAACGGGATTTACTGGGATGAGGCCAATAGAAAGGCGAAACAGCCTTCTATTCCTGATCCTGCTCCGGCTGTGACAGGAAAGATTGATAAAACATCTTCCATAGTGGATGAGAAAATCTTGTTACGTGAGGTATATGTTCCGGAGGCGGTCAATGTGCCGACGGCTGCCACGCAAGGAGCCAACGGAGAGACTCTTCCTGAGAATAATACGGAAAATTACTTGAAACGTCCTTATATCATTGTCGGACTGACCGGTGCAGATAAGAGCCGTCCTGACAAGGAAACTTTCTTCCGGATAGACTACCTGAAACGTACCGGAGCCGAGGCTGATGCGACATACGAGTACCTTCCCTTGCTGCGTAACTACCGTTATCTGGTGAATATCAAGGCTGTAGGTGGTCCGGGATTCGATACGGAAGAGGATGCTAGGAAAGGACCGGCCGCCAACATTATGTACAATGTTGTGGTATGGAACGAGTCCACTATGTCTGATGTATTGTATGACGGGCAATATATGCTGGGAGTCAGTGCCGACCATTTCACTTTTTATAGGGAGGGAGGCAGCCTGACGGCGAAAGTGCAGACTTCCTGGCCGGAAGGATTTACGGTAGAGGGACTGCCTGCATGGATCAGTTATTCTATAAAACCTTCGGATCCGGATAAGACCGCACCGACGGATGAGAAAACCGTGACCTTTACGGTCACAGAGCATGTGGATGCATCCCGAAGGTGGCCGGAAAAGCCGGAAGATGCTCAGAATACGTTGAAAGCCGCTTATGTGAAGGCGGGGCGTATGAAATGGTTTCTTGGCTTTGAGCAGTCTAAGGATATCAATGTCACCTTACAGATTTTTGCGGACGAGGCCTGCAGCCGACCGCTGGAGTTTATTGAGGTCAATCAGTATGGCGAGAGCTATGGGCAGGCGGATAAGGTGATAACGAAAGACGGGCGGACGCTTACGGCGGAAGAGGCAGGTGCCAGGGTTACTTTCTATGTAAAGACAGAACCGCATGATTTGGAACCCGTATTCCATGCTGAAGCCGCCAATCCATTCAAGATAGAGAAAGCGGGTCAACTTGCCGGGGGAATATGGAAGTACACGGTGACGGCTCCCGACATTACAGGAAATACGGAGTATTTCGATAATTTCAATACCACTTATACTTTCACCGTCACACATGCGGAAACCGGTAGAAGTGCGTCGGGGAAACTCAGCCTCTTGCAGAAAGAATATAATGCTATCCCCTTTTTTGACAAATTCCTGCATCAGTCATTGCTGGTATCCAATAACAGTATCTATCTGATGGATGGCAAACAGAAGCAATATTATGTCAAAGCCAACAGCGAATACAAAATTGAGTTGGTTTCCGCTTTGTCCGACAACGGAGCAGGTGATGTGATAGAGACGTTCGCTCCTTTCTATGAGAAGGATCCTTCCCTTTCCGGGAAACCAGTTTCTTTCACGGCTGTTGACGATATCACAACCTCACGTCTTTACTCCGGTAAGGCGAAATTCAAGATTTATTCCCCTGATGGTCTTTTTCCGGAAAGAGAATTTGAGTTGGAGCTGGTTTCCGGAATTGTACAGCCTGAAGCGAATACATATATGCTTAAAGCGGGAGCAAAGCAAGGGATCTTTATTCCTGTTTCCCGGGTAAATACTGCCTATGAGTATTACAAAAAGCTTCTGGACCATGACGCTGTTTTGAGTGGTAAGCAGGGACTTCCCGGTAGCAAAGAGGATTTTATGTTGAATAAGTTGGATGCAGATGATGATTGGAGAGTCAATATCGTGTGGACGGACATTAAAGAGGCTGGCGGACATAATGATATAGAAAAAGCGGGGCTCAGTGAATTGTCCGAACAGGGAGGTTCCGGTCCGGGATCATATATTTATGTCAAGCCAGGGCAGACTCCGGGAAATGTGTTGATAGAAATTAAATCTGGAAAGATCAAGGGGAATCCGACACTCTGGTCCTGGCATATCTGGATTGTTGACAACTATCCGACAGTCTTGGATGTTGCGAGTCAGGGAGGTGATGGTCCGAAAACGGTTCATTTGATGTCGCATCTGTTGGGAGCGTACGAAAGGGTCCAATCACAGTATAGTGCAGATGCGTATAGGGAGTTTGGTATGCAATATCAATGGGGCAGAAAAGATCCGTTTCCGGCACATGATGTTCGTGTCAATACAAACTTTTATAACGGCAGCGGCAAGCTATTTGATTTCCTTTGGGAACAGAGAGGAAATGATGTGGATTATGGAAAAACAGATGCTCAGCAGGCGAGAGGGGCTGCTCTTACGATGAAACAGAGCATCGAACATCCAAACGCTATCGTCTCTCATCAAAGTTTCTGGCAGTATGAATGTTTCCCGCATGGGCTGGTTAGTTATTTCAAAGACCGCTGGGTGTTCCTGTATCCATGGAACCGGCCTTCCCAGACAGGGAGTCCGGAGGATGTAGGCGGGAAAACCGTATTTGACCCTTCTCCTTACGGATTCCGGATTATGTCACAGAAAGAGGCCGTGACTTTGAGATACGCATATTATTATGCAAGTCGTTCCGGCCTTAACACACCGCTGCCTGGAAGTATTTATGACGGCAGTTTTACAGATGGCAAGTCTGGGGGTAATGAAGTCATTTTCGCCGTGGCACAAGCCAGAAGCGATACTCATGCAGGGCGTTATCTGCTTAATTCCACTGGAGGTCCTGCCGGTTGGGCGCCTACTTCCAATACAAGCGCTGTTTACAGGCGTTGCATGACCTATTCCGTACGTCCGGTCATTGATCCGGATGTGCAGGAAGACTACAAAAAGTATTTGCCAGAATAAGTCATACTCCGTGTGAGCTTTTGCTTGCACGGAGTAAAAAATCTTGTTGTATTTTTCTGTAGCGTATCATATTTTGGTGTCTTTTTATAGTCATATATTCACGAAATAAATATTGTGAGAACTTTGTTTCATATCACTTTTACACGAGCGTTTGGTAACTCAGAGACATATTTTATGAATACTGTTTTAGGAATCGGTATACCATCGGATGGTAGTCAGTCATAAAAATGCATGGTCTTATAACCTCCAAAACTCTTTATGTCCCAATGACCTATCAAAGACCGATTGATTGACCAGTATATGTTTTGTGTATTTAATTTGTCTGTTTTAGTTGAGAAATTGTCTGTTTTCACAAAAACAGCTATGTCTTGATTTTTGTTGTAATAAAAAATAAGAAATATGAAATTACTATATCTGAATGAACATTTATCCTGTCTGAATTACCAGATGAATTCGGATGTAGGATTTACTTGTCAGCAACTGGAGAAGGATGAGGTATACCGGATTGATAATAGCAAGTCGTCGTGTACTCTTTTTATGATTGAAGGTGATGTGATTTTTGATCTGGGTAAATATAAAGGTTTACGAATTTTACAGAACCAGATGGTGTTCATTCCACAAAACATAGGAACCCGGATGAAGTCTATAACCGGTTCGAAATGTATGCTTTTATTTTGGGACAGGAACATGAGTGTATGTGACAAATTGTTTTTGGGCTCGTTGTCTGCCAGAGGGGAGGACCGAACGGCTGATAATTTTATTCTTCCCGTCAGGAAGCCTCTTGCTGAAGTACTGGATTCTGTCGGAATGTATCTGGAGGCAAGGTTGCTTTGTAAACATATGCATTTGCTGAAGCAGCAGGAACTGCTTTTGGTGTTGAAGGGCTTTTATACAAAGAAAGAACTGACAGCGTTCTTTTCCGCATCGACCGGCATCAGACAACGTTTTGAGAAATTTGTCATGGAAAACTATAAGAAAGTGAACTCTGTCAAGGAATTCGCTGATTTATACTATGTTTCCGAACGCTCCTTCAGCCGGAAGTTCCACTCCTGTTTCGGGGAAAGTCCTTATAAATGGATGCAGAAGAAAAGGGCGGAACAAATGTTGGAAATGATTTGTGATCCGGAGTTTTCCTTTCAGGAAATATCCGACAGGTTAGGTTTCAGTTCACCTTCCCATTTTACGGCATATTGCCGCAGAATGTACGGGATGCCTCCCACCCTATTGAGAGAAAAAAATAAGAAATGAACGGATTTTTATAATTACATTTTAACGGAGAAACTATGAAATATTTAAATACCGGTCTGGTCTGTGAGCAGTCAGGGCTTTCCTGTGTGGAGTTGCCGAAGATCTGTATACCAGTCTACAGAGAGGTTGTCAAGGAAATGGCAGAAGTGATAAAGGACTCTCAGATGCGGGATGTTTTTTACTCTCTTTCTACCGGGATAGATGTACAGACAGTTTCCAAGAAAACAGGTGTTGTCCCCAGGAATCTGGCATATATGTATAAAAAAGCGAGCAGGCAGGTTCATTTGGAATGGAAACCTTATTCTGAATGGAAACAAGAGTTGGACCGTGTATATATCAGATGCCGGAATTATGCGGCACTCCTGACACATTCCCAAGAGTGTGGCGGACAGAATTTCAAGAATGTAGTGATAGTTGTAAGGGAACAGGATATTCCGTCGGAATGTGTAGACCTATTGATTACACCTTTAGGAAATTTGGATATAAATTTCAGGGTGTTACGTGCGCTTAGAAAATACAATATCTATCAGCTTGAGGATCTTTTACGCTTTATAAAATATAACGGATTTGATGCGCTGTGCCGAATACCCGGTATAGGAATGAAATCTGTTGAGCAGTTGTACAAGAATTTAAAAGAGAGGAAAATTCTGGAAGATAAGGAAACTTGTATGCTGTTCCGCTACCTTTTTGTGTAAAATACATAAAGAATACAGGAACTATATTCAGACATTTGAAATGACTATGGATATAATTGATATCTTGTCTTTATTTTTAAAACGAATAGATATACTGATAAAACGGGATAATTCCCCTATGTTTAATTAAAAACTAGAATTGATGAAAAAAAACATCTTGATTTTATGTATGCTTGGAGCATCTGCCCTGGCTGCAAATGGACAGACATTATTGAAAGGTATTAAATTTACGGACAACTGGTCTGTCGGAATTAATGGTGGCGTGACCACTCCGATGACACACTGCTCTTTTTGGAAGAACTCCCGCCCTGCTGTGGGCATTGAATTATCAAAACGGATAACACCAGTTCTGAGCCTGGGGACTTCAGTCATGGGGTATATCAATACAAGCAGTAGTAAAACGGCTTTTGACGCTTCGAATGTTGAGCTTTTAAGCAAGTTTAATATGATGAATCTTTTCGGTGGTTATCCTGGAACACCCCGGACATTTGAAATGGAAGCCGTAGTTGGAGTAGGCTGGCTTCATGGCTACGTCAACGGTACGGGGGATGATAATTCCTGGGGTACACGGCTGGGAATGGACTTCAACTTTAATATAGGGAAGGAAAAAGCGTGGGCAATCAGTCTGAAACCATCATTGGTATATGATATGGAAGGTGACTTTAACCGACACAAGAGCCGTTTCAATGCCAATAATGCACGTGTTGAACTGCTCGCAGGGATTACTTATTATATAAAGGGAAGTTCCGGCAGGCACCATGCCACCCTCGTAAAGGAATATAATCAGACAGAGGTGGACAACCTGAATGCAAGTGTAAACAGTCTGCGTGGCCAACTTTCGGACAGCCGTAAACAGACAGAGGAAGCAGTTGGCCGTGCGGACATGCTCCAGAAGCAGCTGGCTGAATGTCAGAACAAGAAACCGGTCATTGAAACTGTTATTGAAAAAGCCAAGACACTGGAGTCTATTGTAACTTTCCGCCAGGGTAGTTCCAAGGTTGACGTCTCACAACTCCCCAATGTGGAACGGATTGCCTCCTATATGAACAGGCATCCTGAATCCAAGGTTGTGATCAAAGGATACTCTTCACCGGAAGGAAGTATCGAGGTAAACGAAAGAATAGCCCGTGCCCGTGCGGAGTCAGTCAAATCCATTCTTACGAAGAAATACCGGATAGCCGCCTCACGCATTACTGCGGAAGGACAAGGCATAGGGGATATGTTCTCTGAACCTGACTGGAACAGGGTCAGTATCTGTACCTTGCAGGAAAATAAATAATATCCGGGACTATGGTTCCATACAATCCACAGCATCATCTGCAAGATGCATGAATGTTAAAGATTTCATATAAACCATGGATTGCGATGCGGATTATAGTCAGTCTGCAATGTAGCCAGTTGCCAATCGGTAACTGGCTTTTTGATTTCATCAAGCTTACGGAGAATTTGTGGGCTGAGCCGCAAGCGGACCGTATCGTTAAGCCATTTCATGCTGTCCTCATAAATCCCGTATCCGTACAACACTTACATTATTGGGAGCTATGAGTTTTGTAAGTTCATAAACAGCCAGTCTTACCATGTGCCTCTTAAGGTTAGGATTACGTGGGTCATGTAACACAAAATGTTGTCCTGCTTGTGGAATATCTGCGTTTACGTCTGTTTCTGGACTGAACACCCGTCCTTTGTAGACTACGTACTCGTGATCCGAAAGTTCATATGTGTTGTATGCCGGATCATAATCTGCGACGGCACCCCAATTGTCGGAAACTATTGGGTCGAGGTTGCTGTCAAAGCTGTCAAGTGTCGTCAACGTGTAAAACTCTCCGCTATATTCGACCACGCTCCACCTGGAAAATATAAAGCCCGTTGACCCACTATTATATTCCCAATTGATCCATCAAAAAACATTGGATTTATGAAAAGAAAAATGCATTTTAACCCGGGTCAGTTTTAGTTATAATTATCTACCACAGATGTTACTTCTTTTTGGCATTTATTTTTCTTACAGAATCTCCAGTAAGTTCAATCTTGTGTGCAGAGTGTACAATTCTGTCCAGTATTGCGTCAGCTAGGGTAGGATCACCAATTGCATCATACCAGCTTTCGACAGGAAGTTGTGATGTTATTATGATTGATTACGTTTGATTGTACAGTCTATTTTCGAGGTATAGTACAGCTATTGGACTTTCACCATAAAACTATTACATAGAGATGAAATGCTCAATATTAATAGATTATGTAGGTTTTTTGCAGAAGTGGCAAGGAAGGAAATTTGCTCTGTATAGGGGGGGGGGATTTTCAAAAATAATTCATTTCTAACCTTTTAGAAGTTGTAAACTATATACATCCGTCTTTGCGAAAATTTGATTATTAATTGTATTCATGTAGGCTAATATGCGATTTTTCGACTCAGCTACCTTAGTTTGCATTTGATATTCAGAAAGTTATAGAGCAAAATAAGCTACCTGGGATAGATAGCCTTCTTTTTTTTGTACCTTTTTCTCCGATTACTAGTTCACCTATCCAATGAAAATATTATATTTGCATCTATTATCAACTATCAACGAGAAAGAGAAACACAAATTTAAAAAGTCATGAGTATAAAAGTTCGTTTGATTATTATGAACTTCCTGCAATTCTTTGTATGGGGGTCATGGTTAATATCATTAGGTGGTTATATGGGCAGAGAACTCCACTTCGAAGGAGGACAGATCGGCGCCATTTTCGCCACTATGGGAATCGCTTCTTTAGTAATGCCCGGTATCATCGGTATCATAGCTGATAAATGGTTTAATGCAGAACGGTTATACGGACTTTGCCATATCATAGGAGCCGCTTGCCTTTTCTACGCCTCTACAGCAACGGACTACGATCATATGTATTGGGCGATGTTACTTAATCTGCTGGTATATATGCCTACCCTATCACTCGCCAATACTGTTTCATACAATGCATTAGAACAATATAAATGCGATCTGATCAAAGACTTCCCTCCTATCCGTGTATGGGGAACTATCGGTTTTATCTGTGCCATGTGGGCGGTAGACCTTACCGGTTTCAAGAATTCGAGCGCGCAGCTTTATGTAGGTGGTGCTTCCGCGCTATTGCTCGGCCTTTATTCATTCACCCTACCGGCTTGTCGACCTACCAAATCTGAAAACAAATCATGGCTTTCAGCTTTCGGACTGGATGCATTGGTGTTGTTCAAAAGAAAGAAAATGGCTATTTTCTTCCTATTCTCCATGCTCTTGGGGGCTGCACTACAGATCACCAACACTTATGGAGATCTCTTCCTGAGTAGTTTTGCCGGCATTCCGGAATTTGCCGACTCTTTTGGAGTGAAACATTCGGTTATATTGTTATCCATATCACAAATGTCCGAGACATTATTCATTCTCGCTATCCCCTTCTTCCTGAGACATTTCGGAATCAAACAGGTAATGCTGATCAGTATGTTCGCTTGGGTGTTCCGGTTTGGACTGTTCGGGTTCGGAGATCCGGGTTCCGGACTTTGGATGCTCATCCTTTCTATGATTGTTTACGGTATGGCCTTTGATTTCTTCAACATTTCCGGTTCATTGTTTGTTGAACAAGAAACCAATTCTTCCATTCGTGCCAGCGCACAAGGACTGTTCTTTATGATGACCAACGGATTGGGAGCGATTATCGGCGGATATGCCAGCGGCGCTGTGGTGGACGCATTCTCCGTATATGCCGATGGCAGGCTGGTAAGCCGCGAGTGGACAGATATTTGGCTGATATTTGCAGCTTATGCACTCGTTATAGGTGTTTTGTTTGCTTTAGTATTCAAATACAAACACCAGCGAGAAAGTCAAAACTAATTAAGTAAGAAAAAACAATGGATAAAAAGGTAGAATTACAAGTTATAAATATTACAAACAGTCAGGCACAGATAGGCGCATTTGCCATGCTGTTAGGCGAAGTGGACGGTGAGCGGCAATTGCCTATCATCATCGGTCCGGCAGAAGCCCAAGCCACCGCTTTATACCTGAAAGGAGTGAAAACTCCCCGTCCGTTGACACACGATTTATTCATTACAAGCCTCACCGTACTAGGGGCAAGCTTGATACGTGTATTGATTTATAAAGCCAAAGACGGTATTTTCTACTCCTATATTTATCTTAAAAAAGACAATGAGATTATACGAATCGACGCACGTACTTCGGATGCGATAGCATTGGCTGTACGTGCCGATTGCCCGATTCTTATCTATGAATCCATTCTTGAACAAGAATGCCTGCACCTGTCGGGAGAAGAAAGAACTCGTTCCGGACAGATAAATGATGAGGGAATATCGGATGAAGAAGCATTGCAACAGGCCATTAAAGAGGAAAACTACGAGCTGGCTGCCCGGATACGGGACCAGATTAATTCAAGAAACAATAATCAGTAATTAACATTATGCACGTTTTTTATACTCCCGATATACAGAAAAGTAACGAACTGCCCGATGAGGAAGCACAACATTGCATCCGTGTTTTACGGTTGAATATCGGAGATGAAATCACCCTTACGGATGGTAAAGGGAACTTCTACAAAGCAGAGATTACGGCAGCGACCAACAAGCGTTGTCTGGTGGCTATCAAGGAAACCATATTTCAGGAACCACTCTGGCCTTGTCATCTTCACATTGCCATGGCACCGACAAAGAATATGGACCGTAACGAATGGTTTGCAGAAAAAGCCACCGAGATAGGTTTTGACGAATTAACCTTCCTCAACTGCCGTTTCTCGGAACGTAAGGTTATCAAGACCGAACGAATCGAAAAGATTCTCATATCGGCCATCAAACAATCACTCAAAGCACGATTGCCGAAACTGAATGAAATGACCGATTTTGACAAGTTCATTACCCGTGAGTTCAAAGGACAGAAGTTTATCGCACATTGCTATGAAGGCGACAAACCTTTATTGAAAAACATTCTCAAACCCGGAGAAGACGCGCTTGTCCTGATAGGTCCCGAAGGAGACTTCAGCGAAGAGGAAGTAAAGAAAGCCATTGAACAAGGATTTGTCCCAATCAGTCTGGGCAAATCACGGCTTCGTACGGAGACAGCCGCTTTGGCAGCCTGTCATATATTGAATCTTCAAAACCAATAACACAGCAATCGACTGAATAGATGATTATACAACTTTTAAATAACATAAGTATGGTAAAGAAAATGATTTCACGACTCTCGGTACTGGCAGTACTGATTGTTTTTCTGGCAGCATGTTCCAAGACATCAGAGTACACAAATGTGATACCGGCTGATGCTTCGGTAGTTGCTTCTATCAACCTCAAATCCCTCGCAAGCAAAGCCGGATTGGACGATAAAGAAAATGAAGCTGCCAAACAAAAAATATTGGAAGCACTGAAGAGTGGAATGAACGCCGCTACTTTCCAACAATTGGAGAAGATTATGAAAAACCCCAGTGAATCAGGAATTGACGTGGAATCTCCGGTCTATGTATTCTCTTCCTCTTCTTTCCCATACCCCACTATCGTAGGAAAAGTGAGCAACGAAGACAATTTGCATGCTTCATTGGATGTAATGGCAAAAGAACAGATCTGCCAGCCGGTGAGCGAAGCCGATGGATACAGTTTTACGACAACAAACGGAGATTTGCTTGTATTCAATAACCTCACTGTGATGATCATCGACGTAAACGGAGCTTCCCAGACCGAAAAAGCCCAAGAAGGCATTGTTACTCTAATGAAACAGACAGCAGAGAACAGTATCGCAAAATCCGGAGCTTTCCAGAAAATGGAAAAGCAGAAAAACGACATTAATTTCTTCGCATCCATGACAGCCATTCCTTCCAATTACCGCAATCAAGTAAGCATGGGGCTACCCGCCGAAGTAAAACCGGAAGATATTACTCTTGTGGGAGGATTGAATTTTGAGAAAGGCAAGATTGCCCTCAAGACAGAGAACTATACCGAGAACGACGCTGTAAAAGCTTTACTGAAAAAGCAAATGGAATCTTTCGGGAAAGCCAACAATACTTTTGTCAAATATTTCCCGGCTTCCACACTAATGTTTTGCAATATAGGAGTGAAAGGAGAAGGACTTTATAATCTGCTAAGCGAAAATAAAGAATTCCGCAACACGGTATCCATTGCCAAAGCCGACGAAGTGAAAGAATTATTCAGTTCATTCAATGGAGATGTTTCCGGAGGCCTTATCAATTTCACGATGAGCAGCGCTCCGACCTTTATGGTATACGCTGATGTCAAAAATGGAAATGCGCTTGAAACTCTTTATAAGAACAAGCAGTCGTTGGGACTGAAAAGAGGTGAAGACATTCTGGAACTTGGAAAAGATGAATATGTCTACAAAACAAAAAGCATGAATATATTCTATGGAATCAAGGACAAACAAATGTATGCGACGAATGATGAGTTACTTTACAAAAATATCGGCAAAGCAGTAGACAAGTCCATCAAAGATACTCCTTATGCTTCTGACATGAAGGGTAAAACCGTATTTATGGCTATCAATGCCGAAGCGATACTCGATCTGCCCGTTGTTAAAATGATAACAGGTTTCGGAGGCAAGGAAGTAAAGACTTACCTTGAATTAGCCAACAAAGTATCTTATCTATCTATCAGTTCAGAAGGTGAAACCAGCGAAATCGACCTTTGCCTGAAAGATAAAGATGTCAATGCTCTCAAACAAATCGTTGACTTTGCCAAGCAATTTGCCGGCATGTAATCTATAAACAAACGGTATGAATAGTATTCACTTACAGCAAACACTTCCCCAAGTGTTTGCTGACCGTAATTCGATAGTCTCGGATATATGGCATCAGGATCTTTTCTTCCGAAAAGGAAAAATGTATCTGATTGAAGCAGCTTCCGGCACCGGTAAGTCCTCGTTGTGCAGTTACATCTATGGCTATCGAAACGATTATCAAGGGATTATCAATTTCGATGAAACAAATATCAAAGCATACTCCGTGAAACAATGGGTAGACTTGAGAAAACATTCATTGAGTATGCTTTTTCAAGACTTGCGCATCTTTACCGAACTTACCGCTCTCGAAAACGTACAACTGAAAAACAACCTTACCGGATATAAAAAGAAGAAGGAAGTTCTCGCATACTTCGAGCAACTGGGTATTGCAGATAAAATCAATGTAAAAGTCGGTAAACTGTCTTTCGGACAGCAGCAACGCGTTGCTTTTATCCGTGCACTCTGCCAACCGTTCGATTTTCTTTTCCTCGATGAGCCGATCAGCCATCTGGACAATGAGAACAGCCGTATCATGGGAGAAATTATCACAGCCGAAGTTGAAAGGCAAGGAGCCGGAGTCATCGCAACTTCCATTGGCAAGCATATTGATTTACCTTACGACCACATCTTCCAACTATGACCAGCTGTCTCATAAGAAAATACTATCACACTCTTTCAAACCGTTAATTGTAATCTGTAAAATCGTAAACAAAATGTCTGCTCTTGTCTGGAAACTCCTCCGCCAACATATCAGTATCGGCCAGCTGGCCGGTTTCTTCTTGGCCAACCTATTCGGAATGATGATTGTATTGCTTAGTATGCAATTCTATAAGGATGTGATTCCGGTATTCACCGAAGGAGACAGCTTTATGAAAAAAGATTTCATCATAGCTACAAAGAAGATCAGCACGCTGGGGTCTTTCGCAGGAAAAAGCAATACATTCACAGCCGAAGACATCACCGACCTGAAAAAACAGCCGTTTACTAAAACAATAGGAGCTTTCACTCCTTCACAATTCAAAGTATCAGCCGGATTAGGAATGCAGGAAGCAGGAATCCACCTTTCCACAGATATGTTTTTCGAATCAGTTCCTGACGAGTTTGTCGACATCAAACTCGACAAATGGCATTTTGACGAATCCACTCATACAATCCCTATCATTATTCCCCGCAATTATCTGAACCTGTATAATTTCGGATTTGCCCAAAGCCGCAATCTGCCCAAGCTCTCGGAAGGATTGATGAGCCTTATCCAAATGGACATAATGATGCGAGGCAACGGACGGGTAGAACAATACAAAGGAAACATTGTCGGCTTTTCCAATCGTCTGAACACCATTCTCGTGCCGCAATCATTTATGAAATGGGCTAATGAAAACTTCGCTCCGGGTGCAGAGGCACAACCTTCGCGACTAATCATAGAAGTCAACAACCCTGCCGACTCTTCCATTGCCGGTTACTTCCAGAAAAAGGGATATGAAACAGAAGACGGAAAACTAGATGCAGGAAAGACCACTTATTTTCTCCGCCTCATTGTAGGAATAGTATTGGGAGTAGGTTTATTTATCAGCATTCTCTCATTCTATATATTAATGCTAAGTATCTTCTTGTTATTACAGAAAAACACCACAAAATTGGAAAGCTTATTATTAATCGGTTATAGTCCCAACAGAGTGGCATTGCCTTATCAATTACTCACGGTAGGTTTAAATATTGTCGTACTTGTCCTATCCATCGGATTAGTCTACTGGTTACGTGGCTATTACCTCAACAGTATCCAATTACTTTTCCCGCAATTGGAAACAGGTTCATTATGGGTAGCCGTCAGTATGGGAATTCTGTTATTCCTCGTTGTATCTGTAATCAATATACTCACAGTCAGAAAGAAGATTTTTTCCATTTGGACACATAAGTCGTAAATGTAAAGCACACAGTATGAAAAGCAAGACTACGTTTTCTATCAATCAAAGTTCAATGGCATTCCTCATCGGAATGCTGTTGTGTATTTCCTCAGTATCGATAACCGTATCTGCACAAAACATGCAAGATACCATCATAGCCCATTTTAATCTGTTGGAAAAAGTACCTCAGGAGAAACTATATCTGCACCTGGATAAACCTTTCTATGGAGCAGGGGAGAAAATATGGTTTAAAGGGTATTTGGTAAATGCAGTCACACATCAGGATAATACACAAAGTAACTTTATCATTACAGAACTTGTCAATCGTTCCGACTCGATCATAGAACGGAGAAAGATTCGCAGAGATTCCTTAGGATTCCATAATGCCTTCTCACTTCCTCCCACGCTCCCTGCAGGCGATTATTACCTGCGAGGATACAGTAATTGGATGCTTAACCAAGAACCGGAATTCTTTTATTCTCACAATCTGAAGATCGGTAATTCGATTGATAATACAATCGTTTCCACCATTGAATATCAACAGGAAGATGAAACACATTACACCGCTAAAATAAAATTTACCAGCAATACTCAGGAAACGTTCAACAATACAACGATTCGTTACCGTTATATCGAAAATGGCAAAGTGGAAGACAAAGGAAAAAGGAAGACAGACGAAAATGGTCTTATTTCTATTTCCCTGCCGGATTTGAAACCTGCCGCCACCCGACAGATCATAGTAGAATTTGACGATCCCCAATACATCTATAAGAAAACCTTCTACCTGCCTTCATTCACAAAAGATTTTGATATCAAATTCTTCCCGGAAGGCGGTGCATTATTAGCTGTCCCCCACCAGAATATAGCTTTCAAAGCGCAGGGAGCGGACGGTCTGTCAAAAGAAATAGAAGGTTTCCTATTCAACTCACAAGGAGACACCTTAACCGTTTTTCGTTCCGAGCACGATGGCATGGGAGTTTTCACCTTAAATCCAAGTGATGGAAATTCCTACTATGTAATTGCCAAATCCGGTGATGGTATCAGCAAGCGATTCAATCTTCCCGCTGTCGAACAGCAAGGAATTACCCTCTCTATGACGCACTACAAAAAGGAAATACGTTATGAAATTCAGAAAACAAGTACAACCGAATGGCCTGAAAGGTTATTCTTAATAGCACATACTCGAGGCAAATTAGCTATTCTGCAACCAATCAATGCGAACAGGCCTTTCGGAAGAATGAATGACAGTCTGTTTCATGTCGGCATCACTCATTTTATGCTTATCGACCAACAGGGCAATGCGCTTAGTGAGCGGTTGGTTTTCATCCCCGACCGTAATCCACATCAGTGGCAAATCCTTCCCGACAAACCGACATACGGAAAAAGAGAAAAGGTATCTCTGCAAATCGCAGCTAAAGATCATAACGGTAATCCTATAGAAGGAAGTTTTTCTATCAGCATTACCGATCGGAGAAGTATCCGGCCGGATTCCCTTGCAGATAATATCGTATCAAACCTTCTCCTGACTTCCGATCTGAAAGGTTATGTGGAAAATCCCGGATATTATTTTCTCCACCAAGATCTCAGAACTCTACGTACCCTGGACTTCTTAATGATGACACACGGGTGGCGCAGACATCATATCAAAAATGTAATAACTCCACCTTCTTTGAATCTAGCCAACTACATAGAAAAGGGGCAAACGATCAGTGGACGAATCAAAGGGTTCTTTGGAGGTAATGTGAAAAAAGGTCCTATCTGCGTCTTAGCTCCCAAACAAAAGATTGTTGCTACCACTACTACGGACGAAAAAGGAGAATTTATCGTGAATACATCATTCAAAGATAGTACAACTTTCCTCGTACAGGCACGTACCAAAAGGGGATTTGCCGGAGTAGACATAGAAATCGATACTCCTAAATATCCGGCAGCCTCCCCAAAGTCACCTTTCCGTAATGAAGCAGCAACCTTTATGGAAGACTATTTGCTCAACACACGTGACCAATACTATATGGAAGGAGGTATGAGGGTGTATAACCTGAAAGAAGTACTTGTCACGGGAAGTCGTAAAAAGCCCGGTTCGGAGAGTATATACACAGGAGGTATCAACACTTACACTATCGAAGGGGATAAATTGGAGAATTATGGTGCACAGACAGCCTTCGATGCAGTCAGCAGACTTCCGGGAGTCAGTGTGACAAACGGCAATGAGATACATATCCGGAACAATCCCGAGCAACCCGTCATTGTCATTGATGACGTTGTGTATGAAGACGACAATGATATCCTGACTATGATACAGACTAGCGATATGTCCAGTCTGAGCCTTCTTCGTGGAGCGGACGCTGCCATATTAGGTTCTCGTGGTGCGGCAGGCGCCATTGTTATCACACTGAAAGAGGGCAAAGATCTTCCTGCAAGACCCGCGCGAGGCATTATTACATGCACTCCGCTGGGATACAGCGATTCTGTCGAATTCTATCAACCCACTTACGATACTCCTGAAAAGAAAAATGCGCAGCGTTCGGATTTAAGAAGTACGATTTATTGGAATCCAGCACTGCAACTGAATGCAGAAGGAAAAGCAACCATTGAATATTATACTCCGGACAGTACCGCACCGGAAGATATAACCATAGAGGGAGTAGACAAAAACGGAAAGGTATGCCGGATAGTTCAAACAATCAACAATTGATAGCAGTTCAAGCTCCTCAATAGCTTTTATATTAGGGTATCTTTGTCCTATCAAGCAAGCACTACTGTATTAAGGTGCCTTTATCTTTGTTCTACCATACCGGTATTGTTCCATTAAAACACCGACATTGTTAATTCACCACGGCCGTGGAGAGATCTTCTTACGGCTGTGAAGAGAAGCTACCACGGCTGTGGAGAGAAGTCGTCACGGTCGTGGAGAGTTAAAGATAAAGACACCCTAACTGAATAATACCGGCATTTCAACACCACTTTACCGTCAGCTTAGCCTTATTCTTCCAGTATCTCAAAAGCGCATAACCACGTATTTATCAAACAATTCACCTGGGAAAGAGACAAAAAGCAGGCTGACAATAAAAGTCTCATCTCCTATTGTCAGCCTATTATCAGTTTCTATTGTCAGCTATATTTTCACTGATAATCAGCGGATTAATTATTATCCTGACAGATTGACAATAAAAACTGAATAAAAAGACATAGTAGCAGAGAAATAAAAAAAGACAAGAAGTATAGTTTTATCATATAATCAGATTCAAATTCCTGTTCAAACGCTATATAGTTCGCTTTAAAGTAAAATACGTATTCCTCCCTTTTCTGCAAATTTCCCAAGCTCTAATCTTCATAAAAAAGTAATTGTATACAGGATAGGTTAAATTTATTTCGTAATTTTGCGGATATATAAAGAATGAAGCTATGCCGGACTATGATTTAATCACCATACTCGGACCTACCGCATCAGGCAAGACTCCTTTTGCTGCTGCTTTGGCCTATGAACTCAACACAGAAATTATCAGTGCCGACTCCCGCCAGATATACAAGGGAATGGATCTTGGCACAGGGAAAGACCTTGCCGACTATACAATAAACGGATATACGATTCCCTATCATCTGATTGATATTGCCGAGCCCGGATATAAATATAATGTATTTGAATATCAACGCGATTTCCTTATTTCTTACGAATCAATTAAACAAAAAGGCCGTCTCCCCGTTTTATGTGGAGGAACAGGTATGTATCTGGAATCCATACTGAAAGGATACAAACTAATGCCCGTACCGGAAAATCCGGAACTGCGTACCCGCTTGGCGAATCATTCCCTTGAGGAACTGACAGAAATATTAAGCCGCTACAAAATATTGCATAACTCTACCGATGTGGATACAGTAAAGCGTGCCATTCGCGCCATAGAAATCGAGGAATATTACGCCATCCATCCGGTTCCCGAACGCGAGTTTCCGGCACTGAACAGCCTTATTATCGGAGTAGATATCGACCGGGAGCTACGTCGCGAGAAGATTACCCGCCGATTGAAACAACGGTTGGAAGAAGGAATGGTAGATGAAGTACGACGTTTGATTGAACAAGGCATTTCACCGGATGATTTGATCTATTACGGGTTGGAATACAAATACCTGACATTGTACGTCATAGGCAAGTTGAGCTATGAAGAGATGTTCAACGGTTTGGAAATAGCCATCCACCAGTTTGCCAAGCGGCAAATGACTTGGTTCAGAGGCATGGAAAGAAGAGGATTTAACATTCATTGGGTGAATGCGACACTTCCAATGGAAGAAAAGATAGCTTTTGTAAAAGAAAAACTGAAAGAGATTTAGTATCTTTGTCGGTTATTAAAGTGAGATTTTAATACAGTAGGATAGGAATACGAATATGAGTGTAGAACCGAACAAATGGGGTGTGATTTACAACCCGAAAGCTGGTACCCGAAAGGTAAAAAAGCGCTGGAAAGAGATCAAGGAGTACATGGACAACAAAGGTGTTGATTATGACTACGTACAATCCGAAGGTTTCGGTTCAGTAGAACGTCTCGCAAAGATTCTAGCCAACAATGGTTATCGTACTATTGTCGTTGTAGGCGGTGATGGAGCATTGAATGACGCCATCAACGGTATTATGCTATCCGACGCCGAAGACAAAGAAAATATCGCACTTGGCCTGATTCCGAACGGAATCGGAAACGACTTCGCTAAATATTGGGGACTCAGCACTGAATACAAACCGGCAGTGGATTGCATCATCAATCATCGGCTGAAGAAAATAGACGTAGGCTACTGCAACTTCTATGACGGCAAAGAACACCATCGCCGTTATTTCCTCAATGCCGTCAATATCGGATTGGGTGCACGAATCGTAAAGATCACCGACCAGACCAAACGTTTCTGGGGAGTAAAGTTCCTGTCATACGTTGCAGCCCTGTTTTCTTTGATATTCGAACGAAAACTATACAGAATGCATTTACGCATCAACGACGAGCATATCCGCGGACGTATCATGACCGTATGTGTGGGTAGTGCATGGGGATGGGGACAAACGCCAAGTGCCGTACCCTACAATGGATGGTTGGACGTTTCCGTAATCTATCGTCCGGAATTTCTACAGATTATTTCCGGACTATGGATGTTGATTCAAGGAAGAATCTTAAATCATAAGGTAGTGAAAAGCTACCGTACCAAAAAGGTAAAAGTACTTCGGGCACAAAACGCATCCGTAGATTTAGATGGCCGTCTGCTTCCCAAGCACTTTCCTTTAGAGGTGGGAGTACTTCCGGAAAAAACAACGCTTATTATTCCGAACTAATATTGATTGACAACCTGTAATTCATTAAATAACAAAATGATAGAACTTAAGAACAATCCTGCCGGTAACTTTTTCCTATTGGCCGGTCCGTGTGTGATAGAAGGAGAAGAGATGGCAATGCGCATTGCCGAACGAGTAGTAAAAATCACCGAAACATTGCAAATTCCATACGTATTCAAAGGCTCTTACCGCAAAGCTAACCGTTCGCGGCTTGACTCATTCATGGGTATCGGTGACGAGAAGGCACTAAAAATACTACAAAAGGTACGCGACACGTTCGGGGTTCCTACCGTAACGGATATCCATAGTGCAGACGAGGCCGAAATGGCAGCCGAATATGTGGATATTCTCCAAATACCGGCTTTTCTCTGCCGTCAGACAGACTTATTGGTCGCAGCAGCTAAAACAGGAAAGACAATTAACATCAAAAAAGGGCAGTTCCTTTCTCCTTTGGCTATGCAGTTTGCCGCCGACAAAGTGGTGGAAGTTGGCAACAAAAACGTGATGTTGACCGAACGCGGTACGACTTTCGGTTACCAGGATTTAGTAGTAGACTATCGTGGTATCCCTGAAATGCAGTCATTCGGATATCCGGTCATTCTGGATGTCACCCACTCTTTGCAACAACCCAACCAGACCAGTGGCGTTACCGGTGGTATGCCGCAACTGATAGAAACCGTTGCCAAAGCAGGTATAGCTGTAGGAGCGGACGGACTATTTATCGAGACACACGAGAATCCTGCCGTAGCCAAAAGTGATGGTGCCAATATGCTCAGACTGGACCTTTTGGAAGGTCTGTTGACCAAGCTGGTCCGCATAAGAGAAGCTATAAAATAACTATTTTGCTGTCAATTTGTGATTTCACGTCAAACACTGCGACAAATTACTCAGAAACATTTATTTAAATTAAATAGAACATGAAACATTTATTACGTGGATTATTTATTGCAGTTCTTCTGATATGCTGCAATTTCCAGTCCGTACTTGCACAACCGATGCAACAACTGCCTGTGGACAAAAATGTCCGTATTGGCAAGTTAGACAACGGACTGACTTATTACATTCGCCATAACGCACTTCCGGAGAAGCGTGTAGAATTCTACATCGCACAGAAAGTGGGTTCAATACTTGAAGAGCCGCAACAACGTGGTCTTGCCCATTTCCTGGAACACATGGCATTCAACGGAACAAAGAATTTTCCCGGCGATGAAACCGGATTGGGCATTGTGCCTTGGTGCGAAACAAAAGGTATCAAATTCGGAACAAACCTGAACGCATATACCAGTGTGGACCAGACAGTTTACAATATCAGTAACGTTCCTACAGAAAACCCCAATGTAGTAGACTCTTGTCTGCTCATCCTTCATGACTGGTCAAATGCCATCAACCTTGCCGACAAGGAAATCGACAAAGAGCGTGGTGTGATCCGTGAAGAATGGAGAAGCCGTAACAGTGGTATACTCCGCATCATGACAGATGCACAGCCCACGCTATATCCGGATTCCAAATATGCTGACTGTATGCCCATCGGAAGCATTGACGTAATCAATAACTTCCCTTATCAGGCCATCCGCGATTATTATGCCAAATGGTATCGTCCGGACCTACAGGGAATCGTCATTGTCGGTGATATCAATGCGGAAGAGATGGAAGCCAAATTGAAAAAAGTATTCGAAGATGTGAAGGCTCCTGTAAATCCTGCCGAACGTATCTACTATCCGGTATCAGACAACCAGGAACCGCTTATTTATATCGGAACTGATAAAGAGGTGAAGAATCCTTCTGTAAACATCTTCTTCAAACATGAAGCTACCCCGGATTCTTTAAAAAATACAATTAGCTATTACGCTAGCCAATACATGCTCAGCATGGCTATGACTATGTTGAACAACCGTTTGAATGAACTTCGCCAGACAGCCAACCCTCCTTTCACCAACGCAAGTGCAGGATATGGAGAATTTTTCCTTGCCAAAACAAAAGAAGCATTCAGTCTGGATGCGAGAAGCAAGGTAGACGGTATCGACCTGGCAATGAAAACCGTATTGGAAGAAGCTGAACGCGCACGCCGTTTCGGATTCACCGCTACTGAATACGAACGCGCACGTGCCAATTATATGCAAGGCGTAGAATCTGCTTACAATGAACGTGAAAAGACAAAAAGCGGTTCATACGTTAACGAATATGTAAACAACTTCCTTGATAAGGAACCGATTCCGGGAATTGAATTCGAGTATATGCTCACCAAGCAAATGGCTCCGAATATTCCGGTAGAAGCCATCAATAAGATGATGCAACAACTTATCACAGACAACAATCAAGTGGTTCTGTTGGCCGGTCCGGAAAAAGAAGGAGTAAAATATCCTACTAAAGACGAAATCACCGCTTTATTGAAACAAATGAAGTCATTCGACTTGAAGCCGTATGAAGACAAAGTTTCTAATGAACCGTTAATCTCCGAAGATCTTAAAGGTGGAAAAATCGTATCCGAAAAAGCCGGAGAAATTTATGGGTCTACCAAGTTAGTACTTTCCAACGGTGTGACCGTATATGTGAAACCGACTGACTTCAAAGCTGATCAGATTGTAATGAAAGGTGTAAGCCTCGGTGGAACCAGTGTATTCCCGAACGATGAAATCATCGATATTGCCCAATTGAACGGAGTAGCTTTAGTAGGCGGTATCGGTAACTTCAGCAAAGTAGATTTAAGCAAGGCTCTTGCCGGTAAACGCGCATCCGTAGGAGCTGGTATCGGCAATACGACAGAAACGATTTCAGGTAGCTGTTCTCCGAAAGATTTCGAAACAATGATGCAGCTTACTTACCTGACATTCACTTCTCCACGCAAGGATAATGAAGCTTTTGAATCTTATAAGAACCGACTGAAAGCTGAACTTCAGAATGCGGACGCCAATCCGATGAGTGCTTTCAGCGACACGATTACAAGCGCATTATACAACAATCATCCGCGTGCTATCAAGATGAAAGAAAACATGGTAGACAAAATCAACTATGACCGCATTATTGATATGTACAAAGACCGTTACAAAGATGCCAGCGACTTTACTTTCTACCTGGTAGGAAATGTGGATTTGGAAAAAATAAAACCAATGATTGCCAAGTATCTGGGAAGCCTGCCGACTATCAACCGCAAAGAGACTTTCAAAGATAACAAGATGTATATCCGCAAGGGAAAATACAAGAATGAGTTTGCCAAGAAACAGGAAACTCCGATGGCTACCATCATGTTCTTATATAGCGGCACTTGCAAATACGATCTACGCAACAATATCCTGCTCAGCTTCCTTGACCAGGCTCTAGATATGGTTTATACAGCAGAGATCCGCGAAAAAGAGGGTGGAACTTATGGAGTAAGCTGTAACGGAAGTCTCGGAAAATATCCGAAAGAAGAACTCATTCTTCAGATTATATTCCAAACAGACCCTGCCAAGAAAGATAAATTGTCTGCTGTTGTCGTAGAACAATTGAACAAGATGGCAAAAGAAGGTCCGTCTGCCGAACATATGCAGAAGATCAAAGAGTATATGTTGAAGAAATATAAAGATGCACAGAAAGAAAACGGTTACTGGCTTAATAATCTGGACGAATACTTCTATACAGGTATCGACAATACAAAAGATTACGAAAAGATAGTCAACAGCATTACAGCAAAAGAAGTACAAGACTTCCTCGCTAGGCTGCTGAAACAGAACAACGAAATTCAAGTTGTAATGACTATGCCGGAAGAAGCCAAATAAAATTCTCTAGCATATCAACAGAATGATGATATTCAACGAATTACGCAAACATGGAAGGCTCGCCGCCAAACGGCATCCGATGTATGAAAAGAACAAAGTAGCTAAAATACTCGGTTATGTCATGGGCGCATTCTGGGCCGGTTACCTGATATTCTTCGGTACGACGTTCGCGTTCGGTTTTTCAGATATGGTTCCCAATCGGGAACCATATCACGTTATGAACGGCGTAGTTTTGATTTTTATCCTGGCACTCGATTTCCTATTGCGTGTTCCGTTCCAAAAGACACCGACACAGGAGGTAAAGCCCTACCTCCTGCTGCCGGTTAAACGGAATCGCGTCATCGACTTTCTTCTTATCCGTTCCGGACTTAGTCTGTTCAACCTGTTCTGGTTATTCCTATTTGTCCCTTTTTCTTTCATCACCATTACCAAATTCTTTGGTACCATTGGAGTCATTACCTATCTCATAGGCATTTTACTTCTGATTATCGCTAACAATTACTGGTATTTGCTTTGCCGGACACTTATCAATGAACGTATTTGGTGGATTCTGTTACCCATCGTTTTTTACGGTGGAACAGGGTGCCTTCTTTTAATTCCCCAAGACAGTCCGCTCTTCTATTTTTTCATGGATCTGGGAGACGGATATATTCAAGGGGACATCCTCTATTTTCTCGGCACGATACTGGTCATCATCCTTCTATGGCTGATCAACCGCAAGATTATGTCCGGACTTATCTATGCCGAATTATCTAAAGTAGATGATACCCGGATCAAGCATGTTTCCGAATACAAATTCTTCGAACGTTACGGAGAAGTTGGCGAGTACATGAGACTGGAACTAAAAATGCTCCTACGCAACCGCCGTTGTAAGGGCTCACTGCGCAGTATCACCATCGTAATTATAACCTTCTCCACCCTGCTCAGTTTTTCGAGTGTCTATGACGGTAACGTCATGACCTCCTTTATCTGCGTTTACAATTTTGCCGCTTTCGGAATGATCATCCTATCACAAATAATGTCATTCGAGGGTAATTACATCGACGGATTGATGTCTCGCAAAGAATCAATCAGAAGTTTGCTTAAAGCTAAATACTACATTTATAGTATAGGCGAAATCATTCCTTTCCTATTGATGATTCCCGCCATCATCATGCACAAACTGACTCTGTTAGGTGCTTTCGCCTGGTTTTTCTATACCATCGGCTTTATTTATTTCTGTTTTTTCCAACTGGCTGTTTACAATAAGCAGACAGTCCCCCTCAACGAAAAAGTAACAAGCCGCCAAACCAACAGTGCGATACAGATGTTAGTCAACTTTGGAGCATTCGGTGTCCCGCTTATTTTATACAGCCTATTAAATACGTTTTTAGGTGAAACGATTACTTACACCATCCTGTTGGTAATCGGGCTTGGTTTTGTCCTGACTTCTCCGTTATGGATCAAGAATGTATATCATCGCTTCATGGAGCGGAGATATGAAAATATGGAAGGTTTCAGAGACAGCCGCCAATAAAAAGTTCATGAATAATTAACCCATATAAACATAGAAAGTCATGATTGCCATTGACAGACTTAGAAAGAATTTCGGTGAAAAGGTTGCGGTAGATATAGAACACTATGAAATCAATCAAGGTGATATGCTCGGCTTGGTAGGAAACAACGGTGCCGGAAAGACAACACTTTTCCGGTTAATGCTCGACCTATTAAAAGCGGACAACGGGAAAGTAGCGATCAATGACATTGACGTAAGCCAAAGCGAAGACTGGAAAAGCTTTACAGGCGCATTTATAGATGACGGTTTTTTGATTGACTATCTTACTCCTGAAGAATATTTCTACTTCATCGGAAAGATGTACGGATTAAAAAAGGAGGAGGTGGACGAACGCCTGGTTACTTTCGAACGCTTCATGAACGGAGAAGTGATCGGACACAAGAAACTGATCCGTAATTACTCCGCCGGCAACAAACAGAAAATCGGTATCATCTCCGCCATGCTTCATCATCCGCAATTATTGATATTGGATGAACCGTTCAATTTCCTCGATCCCAGTTCTCAGTCTGTCATCAAACATCTGCTGAAAAAATATAACGAAGAATACCGGGCAACAGTCATAATCTCCAGTCATAACCTGAATCATACGGTAGATGTATGTCCTCGAATAGCTCTGCTGGAATATGGGGTAATCATCCGCGATATAACCAACAAGGACAATTCAGCCGAAAAAGAGCTGGAAGATTATTTTAATGTGAAAGAATGAGGAAATTTACTATTTAAGAATAAACGATGAAAACAAAATTCAAACTGATACTTATTCTAGTAGGGCTGACCGCCATGCTCAGTTCCTGCCGCACCTCCGCTCCACGTCTGGATTATCAGGCATTGGCACGGGCTTCTATCCTATTAGGGGTGGACATCAATATGGAAGATAACCACAAGCTCTATCTGGAAGCGGCCAATTGGATAGGAACTCCCTATCGTGGAGGTGGAGACTCAAAGAGAGGTACTGACTGTTCCGGCATGGTTTATCAGATATATCGTAAAGTATACCGCATTCAAGTGCCACGCAACACGGAGGCCCTGAAAAGCAGGAGCAACAAGATAGCCAAACGAAACCTGAAAGAAGGAGACTTGCTCTTTTTTACCAGCAACCGCTCTAAAAGAAAAGTAGCCCATGTCGGCATCTACCTGAAGAATGGAAAGTTCATTCATGCCAGCACAAGTAAAGGAGTAATAGTCAGCAGGCTAAGTGAAGATTACTATAACAGACATTGGATTAGCGGAGGCAGAATCCGCTAACAATCAAACCCCAAAGTTCCTCTATGAATTATAAAACCTATTTATTTGATTTCGACTATACCCTGGCCGATTCGTCACGCGGCATCGTTAAATGCTTCAGAATCGTACTTACCCGTCACCAATATTTGACAGTCACTGATGAAGCTATCAAACGTACTATCGGTAAAACACTCGAAGAATCTTTCAGCATTCTGACCGGAGTGACCGACCCGGCACAACTTGCAGCCTTCCGACAGGAATACAGGCAGGAAGCAGATATACACATGAACGTGAATACCTGTCTTTTTCCCGACACATTATCGACATTGACAGCGCTGAAAAAACAAGGCGCCCGTATCGGCATTATCTCTACTAAATATCGTTTTAGAATAGTAAGCTTTTTGGAAAAGTATATGCCCGAAGATTTTCTGGATATTGTGGTGGGCGGAGAAGATGTGAAAGCCGCCAAACCTTCACCGGAAGGAGTACGATTTGCTTTGGAACATTTGGGTAGTGCACCTCAAGAGACTTTGTACATCGGAGACAGCACCGTTGATGCGGAGACTGCCTGCAACGCCGGAGTGGACTTTGCCGGAGTACTCAACGGAATGACTACCGCAGAAGAACTGCAAGCTTATCCACACAAAATCATCATGAGAAATCTTGAAGAGTTAGTCCGATAGCAAAAAAATAAAAGAAATATTTGCCGGGTATGAATAAAAATAGTACTTTTGTGCCCGATTATTCCGCAACGGGTTCGACAAAGAGTTCTCTAAGTGATTAAAGACCACCCGCCGGAGCTAACTTATACATTATATATAAGATGTACGCAATTGTAGAAATTAACGGTCAGCAGTTTAAAGCAGAAGCTGGTCAGAAGTTGTTCGTTCACCACATCGAAGGTGCAGAAAACG
>ENA-ORUN01000756-ORUN01000756.1-human-gut-metagenome-genome-assembly--contig:-NODE-756-length-36220-cov-18.660805_pt1 | contig 36220 bp, 28 predicted proteins | sample MGYA00242080_ERZ509209 | MGnify/ENA primary metagenome ERZ509209 (study PRJEB26280, sample SAMEA2338786) | human gut metagenome | biome: human gut; feature: human-associated habitat; material: faeces... | reverse complement strand
GTCCCTGCCAGTAACTTTGCGCGTCCGCAGACGCGCCCCCAAGCTGCTCTTTCCCTCAAGATTCCAAATCATTTCATGACAATTGAAACCCCATACAGGGCATTTACGCGCCCCGTATGGGGTTTTAATATATAGCCGGATTACCTTCTGCGCTTCGGGCGGTGCGTTCCAATCAGCAGGAACGCCATCACGCCTGCCGCAATGCCGCCATACAGCTTGAGTTCGTGGCTCCAGCCGTATCCGGCAATCACCGCTTTTGCCTGCAGACGCTGACCGAAGTTCAGCTCCTTCCCCAGCAAATCGGACAGCGAGACATGCCCTAATCCCGGCAAATCAACGCCGCCATCAATCAGGGCATTCAGCGAGAAGTTAAATTCACCGACACCGGGCAGGTTGCCATCCACATGAATCGCCATCATATCCTTCACCGTATCGGGGTCAATGTCGTGACCCATGGCGGTGCGGAAAACGGGGTTCAGCACGCGGTAGTAGTCGCTGGTTTCAAACGTATCAGCGGCATAGAAGCCCAGCGCACACGCCAGCACACCCAGAATCAGGATAAGCGCAAATAGTTTTCTCATTTGCTTTATTCCTTATCTGTTGGGCATGTTATAGCGGGACATGAAATCCTTCTTGATGGCTTCCAGTTTCGCCTGATCCTGCGCGCGCTGCGTGCGGGCGCTCTCCTGAATCTTCTTCGTTTCGTCCAGCCCCGTCATAATGGTGCGCCAAGTGGTTTCCAGCGTATCCGCCTTGATAGAACTGCCAGAGGCAAGGCGCGTGGTGATTTTCGCCTGCTCCACCGTGTTGCGGGCGTTCTTCAGCAGCATTTCGTTCGTCCGCTCATCCAGTGCGGAAATAGCATCCGCCTGAATCTTCTGCCGCTTGAGCATAATCGCCTGTGCAAGCGCCTGCTTAAAGACAGGCAGCGTGACGATAAACGCCGAGTTAATCTTGCGGACAAGGTTCATGTTGCTGAACTGAATCGTCTTAATCATGGGGATGGACTGCAAAGCGACGCTCTCCGCCGTGCGCAGGTCCTGCGTGCGCTGCTCCAGCATCGCCAGCGCCTGCTGAAGCGACTGCAATTCAAACGTGATGGACTGGTCGCCCGTTGCTTCCATCTGCTGCTGAAGCTGGGTCATGTAGTTCTGAATTTCCTGACAGCCCTGATCGCCCGCGACAATGTACTTCTCCAGCTCATGGAAGTAGCCCACGTTGGCTTGGAACATCGTCTCCAGCTTTTGATTCGACTGCTTGATTTCCCCTTCATACTGCTTCAGCTGGACGTAGATTTTGTCCACCTCGTTGCCCATCGTGTTGTACTTCGCCAGAATCTTGTCCAGCTGCTTGCGCAGGTTGCCGAACAGCTTGCCAAACAGCGACGGGTTGTCACGAATCTCGTTGATATCAAACTGATCCATGATTTTCGCCAGCGAATTGAGCATCTTGCTGGATTCATCCAGCTGGCTCATGTTCATGCTGCGCAGGACAACATCCGATGCCTTGGAGATTTCTTCCGCCGAGTGGCTGCCGAAGGTAACAATCGTGTTCAAGTCGTTGACGTCGATGCCGGCGGTCAGCGACTCAATTTCAGGCGAATGCGCAAGCTGCTTCTGCGTCGCCTGCTGATCCGCAATGATGTCATAGGGCTGCACTTCCATCAGCGCCGTTTCCGGCTTGGCAGCGACGGCCGTGGTCGGTGCGCCTGCGGGACGGTTGAAATTCATTGCCATTGTCAGTTACCTCTTTTCAGTATGTTTTCAAGCCACGAATGTTTGACTGGGGTCAGTGCGTTAAAATCCGGCACTTGCAAATCGTAGACGTATTCGCCGATTTGGTGCTCCACCGGATAATTTCCATTGAGGTAGCGCTCAATCGTCTGATACCCGGTCGGGACAAAGAGCGCAATGTCAAAGCCCACCAGATTCAGGAATGTCATCAGGATTGCATCCTCCAGCGAACACGGCTGCTCGCCCGTACACAGCACGACCATCTTGGGATTCTTCTTCGTAAAATCGAAACTTTGCAGCCGCCGGACGATATCGCGGTTCATGTTCAGCACCGTCGCCAGCACCGTGTATTCCGTGCCGTTGGTGAACGTGCCTTTGATCATCCGCTCATCCAGCATCAGCTGCACCTTGTCAAACATATGCTCCTGCAGTTCTTCGCGCAGCAGAGCGAACGGGTATTGGCGGTCTGCCTTGATTTCCTCGCGCTTCAGCCTGCCGTTTCGCAGCGTTTTCACCGCCAGCGGCTGAAACTGGTTGGCTGCGCCGCTCACAACGTAGGGCAGCGAGGGAATCAGCATCGTGTCATCTCCTAGCAGAAGTTTGATTTTCTGCCAGTATGCCTCCACCTTGCCGTCCTCCACGCCGGAAACCTTTGCATACACCACGGGCATGTTGACCACTTGATTCACCGTGCTGAAATTCGCGCGGTATTTGAGTTCCTGACCCCAGAGGATGAACACCTCGTCGTAGGTGGTTTGCAGCGTAATCGCGTCCGCCCGCGAGAACTGCCGATTGCGGTAAATCCCCGAATCGGTGTAGAGAATCGACGTTAAGTCCTGCTCGGCGTTCGAGGCCATTGTACGCATCTGCACGCTGCCGCCGTCACGCGGGAATTTCGGCACGGGCATGGAGTCCTTGCCCGTCAATTCCAGCAGCTGTTCGCTCTGCACGGTGCACGGGCGGCTCAAATCGCACGCGAGAATCAGGATATCCACGGGGAGCTGGGCAAGGTACTGCACAAACAGCGCGTCATGCTGATTTCTGCACCCGCCCATCAGCACAAAGCACGGAATTTCGCTGCCCTTGTAGCCCTGAAACAGCGCCGCCTGATACTGCCGAATCCAGCAAAGCAGATACACGGCGGAAATCAGGAGGCGATTCAGGTTCGGTTCGGCTTTTGCCGCCGCCATCATCGTCCGGACGAACGCCTGCTGCATCAGCCGCTGCAGCTCCACATTCGCACACGCGGGCAGATTCCCGGCAATGTCGATTATCAGCTCCTCCTGCGAGCGGTACGGGTGACGGCGGATTTGCGCCGCTTCCTCCGGGCCGGGCAGGGATAATCCGTCGTCGACAATGGCGATTCTGCGCCCCGTGCTGCGGAACTTCTGGTAAAACTGGAACAGGTCGCTGATGTACGTCTGCTTGTCCGGCACGCCTTTTAAGCGGATGAACGCATGGTAGAACAGGCGGAAGTCGTCGCCGCGTTCCGCAATGGGGGTCAGGATTTCCTCATAGGATGCTTCCTTCATCCACGCATTCGTGCACGCCATCCGCGACGGCTTCGGGAAGTATGTTTCGGGGTCGCGCCGCTGCGGCACAGCGGGTGGCGTTGTCCGCATCAGCTGGTTCGGCGCTATCGCCGGACGCGGCACAGCGGGGGCCGGCTGGCGCATCGGCTGCGCGGATGCCACCGGGCGCGGCGCAGGCTGCGACGGCGGGCGCATATTTCCCGCCGCTGCTGCCGCCATTTCCTTGCGGAACTGCTTGAGTGTGAAATCCTTCGCGAAGGGCATCCCCTGCACAATCAGCAGCTGCGACCATGCCGAGGCTGCATCCTGTTTCAAGTACGCCGCGTCGCCCTGCGGCTCCAGCAGCAGTATGTCCGTCCCCATCATCGACAAAATGCGCAGGAGAATCAGCTCATGCGCCGTAACCGCATTGCATTCGTAGAGAATACGGGGCGGATTGTCGTCGCCCAGAAAGGGCATCAGGCGCTCGAATTTGTAGTACAGCCAGCACATCACCTTCATGTAGATGTTCCGGATGATGCTGTCCGTTTTTCCCTTCCGCTTCAATTCATCCATCTGGTCGCACATTGCTTCGGCAAACGAAACGCGATTTGCCTGACTCATGCGCGGCATCCACTTTTGCAGCGCTTGGGTAATGAACGCCGGATTCGGTTCAAACGCGCTGCCCAGCATTTCCGTCAGGTAACTCAGCTGCCGCTCATCCGGATTGCCGATTTGCCCCTCAATGATAACACCCTTTGCGCGCGCCGCTTCGTGGTAGCGCCAGAGAAAATCCTTGATTTCCGGGCTCCATTGGCACAGGCGCACAAAGTATACCCCCGGCGCATTTCCTCTTTGGCGCATGGGAAGGAGCAAATCAGAAAGATTGCTTGCGTTGATTCTGTTAGCCATGGCTGCCTCGTTCATAACGGCTCATTTTATACTTGTTCATCACAAATCCCAGCACCGAGCCGATCATGCCGCCCACGATATGCGCCATCTGCGAGATGTTATCCGCCGTGAAAAGCCCTTGATACGCCTGCTGCCCGATGTAAATCGCGGCAACAAGAATGAACGAAAGCGGAATCGTATGCTCCTCCGTGATGGTAATGGATGAGAGCAGAATCATCGCGAAGACGATGCCGCTCGCCCCCAGCAGGCGAATGTTCGGGAAGAAAATCAGGTTCGCAAGCCCCGTCGCCAGCGCCGTCACCAGCATGATGAACACCATGTTGGACGTGCCGTACTTTTCCTCCAGCATCGGCCCCAGAATCAGGATATACATCATGTTGCCCATCAGGTGATTCCAGTTTGCGTGGCCGAAGACGTGGCAGACGCAGCGCAGATACGCCAGCGGATCAAGAAACGAGGAACGATAGACGCTGAACACAGCCCGATTGCTTGCCCCTTTTGTCAGGACATTCAGCAGCTGCACCGCAAAGCAAATCAGGACAAAGGACAAGATAGCGGGGGCGTTGTAACTAATCCGAAGGCGTTTGCTGTTCTTCATGCTCCTATTTTCCTCCGCAGACGTGCTGTATTTTGAAAAAAAGAGGAGGAAACGGGGTACGTCTCTTCCTCTGTCAGGTTATTTCCGCACCGTTATACATTCACGCCGAAGTTGATGCAGAGGGCTTCGAGTCCGCCCTGGAAACCGCTGCCGATGGCATTGAACTTCCATTCACCGTTGTGGCGGTAGATTTCCGCAACAACAATCGCCGTTTCAATGGAGAAATCCTCCTCCAAATCGTAGCGAATCAGTTCCATACCCGTGGATTCATCCACAACGCGGACGTACGCATTGCTGACCTGCCCGAAGTTCTGGCGGCGCTCGGCGGCGTCGTAGATGGTCACGGTGAAGTCAATCTTCTCCACGTTTGCCGGAACAGTGGCGAGGTCAACGAAAATCGTCTCGTCGTCGCCCTCCCCAGCGCCGGTTCTGTTGTCGCCGCCGTACCGCACCGCGCCGGATGGATCAGCCGGGTTGCTGTAAAACACGAAGTTCGAATCGTTCGCAACCTTGCCATTTCCGCCCAGCAGAAATGCAGAGGCATCCAAGTCAAAGTCATGTCCGCCGTCATAGCGGTTCACGTCCCAGCCCAAGCCGACCATGATTTTGCTCAAGCCGGGGTTGCCCTTCGTCAAATCAACCTTCTGACCCTTCTTCAAATTCACTGCCATGATAATTCCTCCTTTTTATCGTCCGATGTCAGACCTTCTCTTTCAAGCAGCGCGCCGTTCACCGGAGAACATCATTCTGCTTTCATTATACACCTTTATTTCCATTTTTTCAAGCAATTCAACAGCTATTCCGAAAAAAGAACGACGCAAAAAACGGGCAGGCGTATGTGCCTGCCCGCTTTGGGGATTATTTGTAGTCGCGGTAACGGTAATACGTCACCTGACGGCTCTTCTGCTCCGTGCCGGTTGTCTGATTCCACCAGTAGTCCACATAGCGCGTGTGACCATCCGCAGAACCATTCGTCGACAGCGGCTCATAGGTTGTCTTGTACTGCCATTCGCCCGAACCGGATTTGTAATTAGAACCCGTATACTGTGCATAGGAGTAATACCACATGTTGTAGCCCGTGTTGTAGTACTTCCAGCGGGAATAGTGGTACACCGTCACAGAGTAGTACTCGGTTTCCACCTTCGTTTCCACCTGGCGGGTGCTGCTCGCACTGACCGGGTTCGTCGACCAGCTGCTCCAGCTGCCCCACGTCTTGGGCGGCTGTGTCACAGGCTTAGGCGTCACAGGCTTAGGCGTTACAGGCTTAGGCGTGGGGGTAGAATTTTGCAGCGTCGTCACGCTGATTTCGTTCGACGTACCGCTCGCCGATTGCGCCACGATGCGGTATGTGTACTTCGTGCCTGCCTTCGTGCTGTTGTCCGTGTAGCTCTTGCTGCTGGTAGTCGCCAGCGTCGTCCACGAGTTGCTGCTGCCACCTTTGCGCTGGACTTCGTACGTCACGCCGGACGTACCGCACGTCCACGAGAGGTCAACGGAGTTGATGCCCGCGTGGTTCAGCTGGAGGCTGATGGAGACGGAAGCCTTGGATGCGGTCGTGGGCTTTGCAGTGCCTTTCTGGGTAGGCTTGGGGGTGGCAGTGGGCTTCGGCGTTGCATTGGCGCTGGCATTCGATTTTGCCGTCGGCTTCGGCGTAGGTGTCGCCCAGTCTTTCAAGTCTTCAATCGCCCACGGATACTGCCGTTCCGCCAGCTTTTTCAGAATTTCTTTTGCCGAATCATACTTTCCTTGCCTTTTCATTTCAATGGCATCGTCGTATTGCTCATCTTCAATTTTCTTTATCCGATAGTACGCGTCTGCACGGTTGTTGCACTGGTCATACGCTGCCAGCGCCGCATCGCGTTCGTTGTTTTGCTCCGCCTCTCGCCCTTGCAGATAGAGTGCCAGCTCTTCAATCGTCAGCAGCGAGGTAATGCTCTCACCGCCGCTTTTTTCAATAAATTCCTGATTGAACGTCTTCTTCATCGAGCCTTGGCTCAAAACAAACATCGTGTAATTGGCATCGTCAAAGTCGCCTTTTTCAATCGCCAAAAGGACTTGGCAGTACAGCTCCAGCGGCTTTTTCTTCGGGCCGCCTTTCGCATCTTTCAGCATTTCCAAGCAGACTTCCAAAACTTCGGTTTTTGCGCCTTCGCCCTCGCTCAACGGCAGAAGGTATTCTTCCTCCACCTTGCGCGCAATTTCGTTCAAGTCGTCGGTTTCCTCGTCCGCCAAGGCGGGTACGGTCGCCATCAGCAGCACGATGCCCAGCAGCAATGCCAAGATTCGTTTCATCGTCAAGTTCCACCTTTCTTTTCGTTTTTATTTGAGATCACGGTAACGGTAGTACGTCACCTGATAGCTCTCCTGCTTGTAGCTGATTGACTCATTCCACCAGCCGCCGTTGTACTGCTGACGGCCGTCAATCTTGTTGACCTTCGCCAGCGGCTGACTGGTTGTTTTGTACTGCCATTCGCCTGAACCGGATTTGTAATTCGAACCTGTGTACTGTGTATACGAGTGCGTCCACTGTCCCCAGGACGTGTTGTAGTAGTACCAGCGGGAATAGTTGTACACCGGCACCGAGTTGTACTGCGTTTCCACCTTCGTTTCCACCTGACGTGTACTGCTCGCACTGACCGGGCTCGTCGACCAGCTGCTCCAGCTGCCCCACGTCTTGGGCTTGGGCGTAGGAGTGGAATTTTGCAGCGTCGTCACGCTGACTTCGTTCGACGTGCCCGTTGCCGATTCCGCCACAATGCGGTAAGTGTACTTCGTGCCCGCCTGTGCGCTGTTGTCCGTGTAGCTCTTGCTGCTGATGGTTGCCAGCGTCGTCCACGAGCTGCTGCTGTCGCCCTTGCGCTGCACTTCGTACGTCACGCCGGACGTACCGCACGTCCACGAGAGGTCAACGGAGTTGATGCCCGCGTGGTTCAGCTGGAGGCTGATGGAGACGGAAGCCTTGGATGCGGTCGTGGGCTTTGCAGTGCCTTTCTGGGTAGGCTTGGGGGTGGCAGTGGGCTTCGGCGTCGCATTGGCGCTGGCATTCGATTTTGCCGTCGGTTCGGGGGTAGCCCATTCTTTCAATGCTGCAATGGCTTCCGCATGTTGACGCTCTGCCAGTGCTTTCAGCAGCTTTTTTGCCGTGTCATAATTTCCAGCTATCCACAAATCAGTTGCTTCGCTGTATTGCTCGTCTTCAATCCTTGTGACACGGTACGAAACGTCCGCGCTGTTATAGCACTGGTCATACGCTGCCAGCGCTAAATCGCGCTCGTTGTTGTTCTCGGCTTCGCGCCCCTCCAAATAGAGGAACAGTGTATCAACCGTCATCAGCGAAGTTTCCGTCTCGCCGCCGCTCTTTTCAACGAATGCTTTGTCAAATGTGTCCTTCATGGACTTTGAGTTCAGCACATACATCGTATGTTTTGCATCTTCAAACTCACCATTTTCAATGGCCAGCAGAACCCTGCAGTACAGCTCCAGCGGCTTTTTCTTCGGGCCGCCTTTCGCATCTTTCAGCATTTCCAAGCAGACTTCCAAAACTTCGGTTTTTGCGCCTTCGCCCTCGCTCAACGGCAGAAGGTATTCTTCCTCCACCTTGCGCGCAATTTCGTTCAAGTCGTCGGTTTCCTCGTCCGCCAAAGCAGGCACGGCTGTCAGCAGCAGCACGATGCCAAGGAGTAATGCTATGAGTCGTTTCATGTGGGGTTCCTTCCTTTCCTTAATATCCATAGATGCTGTTCACCGCATCTACAACTGCTTGGGATGTGGTGGTTGCGTGTCAATGGTTTACGGGTCAATATACACAGTAATTTCTTCTGAAGCAATGTTCAGTGAGCCTACAATAACACGGTAGCGATACGTCTGTCCCGGCGTTAGTCCCCAATCATAAAAACTGTTCGAGCTACCCTCGTATACCTTTTCCCACTTATTATTTTCACCTTCTTGGCGCTGTAATTTATACGTCACATATTGGCTGTATTCCCATGTAAGCTTCAGCGAATTGTTAGATACGAATTGCACCTGCAAATCAATTGCAACCGTCGGCTTCGGTGTCGAGGAAACCCTCGTCAGCATAGCATCCAGCACATACCCGGAATATTGCCCGCTTTCGTCCTGCACATAGCTCCAAAGTCTGTGCGAGCTGTCATATTCCTGCCATAGGACAAGCAAATATGTGCATGATGGCATTTCGCCTACTCGACATCTTGCGCTCTGACTCATCGCGCTATATACATATGTTGCCACTGCCGACGTCATGCGGTAATCCTCATACGCCATCAATTTCGGCGCAGGTGTTGCCGTCGGCTTTAGCGTGGGTGTTGCCGTCGGCTTCGGGGTCGGTGTCGCCGTCGGCTTCGGTGTAGGTGTCGCCGTCGGCTTCGGCGTGGGCGTCGCCCAGTCCCGCAGCATCTGCTTCGCGTACGAATAATTCCGCTCCGCCAGCTTCTCCAGCATCGCGTGCGCCTCGTCGTAGCGGCCAGCGTCAATCAGGTCAATCGCATCGCCGTACTGCTTGCCCTCGATGGTCAGCATGCGGTCAAGCACATCCGCTTTCGCAGCGCACTGCTCGTACGCCGTCATGGCGTCATCCCAGTCGCCGTAATACTCTGCTTCACGCCCCTGCAGGTAAGCCCCAAGCTCATCCACCGTCAAGAACGACGTGATGCCCGCGCTGTGCTCGATAAACTCCTCCTCGAAGTTCTTTTTCAGCAGCGTCAGCGTGTACATGCTCTGATTCGCGTCGTCGAAGTTCTCTTTCGCAATGTTCAGGAGGATTTTGCAGTAGATTTCCAGCGCCTTCTTGGATGGCCCGTTGCCGACGTTCTTGAGCAGCTCCAGGCATTCTTCCAGTGTCTGCGTACCTGCATCGTCCGTCATGTCTTCCAGATAGTTCTCCACCCTTGCTGCAATCTCGTTCAGGTCGTCGTCTGCCGCCGCGACGCTCATCAGCAGCAGCGCAATGCCCAGAAGCAGCGCAACCATTCGTTTCATGACTTTCTCCATCCTCCCTGAAATTTCCATGCTGTTGAATTACCAATTCAGCCAGTCGTCTGGTGATGGCAGCGTACTGTTGCCGCCACCTGATGACCACCAATCGTCGCTGTTGTCTGATGACGTTGAACTATTGCTTCCGCTCGATGATGTTGAACTGTTGCCGCCGCCCGCTGATAATGTCGGGTCAGGATCAGGCAAACTCAAAAATGGTGTCGGCGTTGGATTATGCGCGGGGCGATTCGTAGGTCTCGTAGTCGGCGCGGGCGGTGTAGCACCCGGCATGGCTGTCGGTGTCGCCGTTGCTCGAACCGGAGCTTGCGGCGTATTTGCCGTTGCTGGCTTCGGCGTAGTAGTCGCCTTCGTTGCTGCGGTCGGCTGTGCTGCCGCAGAAGCCACCCCCGCGCTGGATTGGTTCATCAGCAGCACCGCCGTGCCAGCGCCCGCCGCAACGCTCTCCTGAAGCACTGCGGACGACAAATCCACCCAAATCACAGGGCGAATCATCGTGTAGGTATAGCTCACGCTGCTTCCCACCAGCCCACCTTCCGGGGAGACGCGCGCGGCGCAGTTCTGCTCTCCGCCGGGCGAGCGCAGCCACCACCATGCGGCGTATTTGCCGTCGTAGGTGGGGTCATCGCTGGATACCCATGCACCGCGCGCAAGGGCATACGGGGTCGGGCTCGTCCGCGCCATCCGGTTGTTCTTGTCGCCATACACCAAGCCAAAGTAATACTGCGCATCCGCATAGCTGAGCAGGAACACCATGTCCTGCGTGTCGCTGCCGCCGTCGGTCGCCCAGCTGCTGTACCCCTGCGCGCGGCTGTTGTCCACGTCAGTCAGCATAATCGCCGTCTGCTCCTCCTGCGTGAATGCGCGGTTCAGGAAGGTGTCATTCAGCCACGCACGCAGCGTGCAATCCTCCCACGTCACATTTGCCGACACCTGATTATACGGCTGCGCTTCCAGCCCGTAGCGGCTCAGCAGCAGCGCCTTGCTGCCGTCGCGCGCCAGCACTGCCCACTCGATGGGCGTGGAATCGTTGCCATTCTTCGTCTGCGGATAATGCCCGAACGTGACATAATTGCCGACGGTGAACAGCGCGTTCATCTTTGCGCTCACCTCCGCCGTGCGCGGCGTGGCGGTTGCTTCCACGCGCCCCATCTGATTCCGGCAGTACTGCAAATACTCGCTTGCTCCTTCGTACCCTTCCGCGTTCAGGGCAATCAGAATCGCTTCCGCCTCGGCATACTTGCCGCTCAGCATCAGGTCAACCGCCTTGTTGAATCGCCGCATTTTGACGGCAGAAATCCGGTAGAGTGTGTCAAATTCGCCCGCGCACTGCTGATAGGCCTCAAGCGCCGCCTCATCGTCGCCCGCGCTTTCCGCAGCCCGCCCATCCAGATAGTACGACAGCATCTCCACCGTGGCAATGGACGTTTCGCCCGCCGAACCGACGATGCTCTCATCAAACGATGCCGCCACGTTCGGCAGCACCAGCAGACTCATCGCGCTCTTCGCCGTGTCAAAATCGCCGTCATCCAGCGCAACCAGCACCGTGCAGTACAATCGCATAGCGGATGCGGTTTTGCCGCCCATGCTCTCCAGCTCGCGGATGCAGTTCTGCAGCGCATCGGTGCTGCACTTTCTGCCTTGGGCGAGCGACAATTCATCAATATATGCTTCTACCTCCGGGATGATGGAAACCCGCAGCATTTCCTCCGAACAGGCGATGGATAGGCTCAGCAAAATCGCCAGCAGCACCAGCATAACCTTTTTCACCGGAATCTTACCCCCTATCAATTATTCTTCCTCGATGGAAACCGTCCCGTTCGCCACCAAATCGTCGCCGCAGTACATTTCCAGCGTGGCACTGCCGTAATACTGCGTGCCCTGCTTTTCCTCCCAGCGCTGTGCGAACAGGTCATCCAGCGGAAAATACATCTTAATCAGCAGATTCGGCAAAATGTAGCCTTCTTCTTTCTGAACCGCGTACACCTCTTCCTTCCCGATGCGGAGGATGACGCCCGTCATGATGTTTTCCGCCTGTGCCGATGCGGAACGCTGAAATTCCGCGTACAGCAGGTATTCCACGTCCTGATACGCCGTCGAGCCGTTGCGCAGCTGGATTTTCCACGGCATATCCACCGGCTGATAAACACCGTTCAGCAGCATTTCGTTGCGCGTCATGCCCTGCTCCAGCTTCTGGGCGATTTCCGCCTTGCTGGCAACGTACAGCGCCTGATACTGCCGCGTTGCGCTGCGGTTGTTCTCCACCGCCTTCGTCGTGAAGCGCAGGGTGGATGTGCCGGATGCCGTGCTGATTTCCGCCTCGTAGGTCGTCGCCGGAATCAGCCCCGTCAGCTCCACCGGCCAGCGGCTGATGCTCTGCTCCACCGCGTGATTGGGCGTGCCGAGCGCATAATAGCGGATTTGCGCCTGTTTTTCCTCTTTCGCCTGCAGGATGACATTCGTACAGTTTGCCGCCGCCACGGTGATATTCTCCTGATGGACAAGGCGCAGCAGCACCATCATTCCTGCCACCAGCATCACCGCCGCAATCGCCAGCACCCAGCGGACAAGATGCCCGCGCCGCTTGCTTTCCGGCACTTCTTCGGGCTTTTCCTCCTGCGCAGCGGGCGCTTCCGCCTCGTTCTGCGGAATCTGGAAGCCGTCCTGCGTGCGCTTGGTGTGCTCTGCCGTGCGCACAGCGGCGGTCTGGCTCGTCTGATAGACGCTCTGCGCCTGATGGTTGGAGCTGCTGAACGGGCGGCGCGGCTTGTGCGAGCTTGCCGACTGCGTGCCCCGGTCGCCATCCTCGTGCAGGGGCGTTTTCAGCGGCAGCTGGGCAATCGCCTGACACAATTCGCGCTTGAAATCCTCAACCCGCTGATAGCGCGCTTCCGGCTGAATCGCCGTGGCTTTCGCGATTACATCCGCAATCGGCGCAACGGCATCCGCGGGTGGCGGATAATGCCCCGCACCCTTGGCACAGGCTCGCTTCATCTCCTCATACGCCGCCGTGGTGGAAATGCCCGTCTTCTGGTAGGGCAGCTTGCCATCGTTGAACAGCAGATAGAACGTCATGCCCAGCGAGTAAATGTCACCCACAAACGACGGCACGGCTTCCTTCTGCAAATATTCCGGCGCACGGTAAAAGGATGTGCCGCCCGGCCGCCCCACGACGCTGCTGGACAAGTAGGACGCACAGCCGAAGTCGCTCAGCTTGTAGATGCCGTCGCCATAGAGAATGTTCTCCAGCTTTACGTCCTCATGCACCAGATTCTTCGCGTGCAGCTGCTTGAGGGCTTCGGAAATATCCGTCGCAATCTGCGCCACATCCTGCAGCTTCAGCTTGCGGATTCGCTCCTTGAGCGGCTGAAGCCACTCCATGCGAATCAGCGCATCCACGCAAAGCTCATCCTCGTTGTCCATGATGGCATAGTCCTGAATATGCACAATCTGCGGCACGCTGCTCATGTCGTACATGACCTTGATTTCCGTGCTGAGCCGCCGGTGCGCTTCCGACATCTGCTGCTTGCTGTCCGTTTTGATGCGAATCCACTTCAGCGCCGCCGTTTCGCCTGTGTCCTCTTTGGCGATTTTGTACACCTTGCCGTATCCGCCCTCCCCGGACGGCAGCATGTCATGATTCAGCAGCTGCCAGCCTTGCAGCACCTGCTTCTCTTTCCATTCCTGCGGAAATGATTCCATAGCCCTTCCCTCATTTCCCGTTCGTTAATTCAAAATATGTCTGTCCCGCCAGTTCGCCGTCCAGATAGTATTCCACGCAGACCCTCGTCTCCGGCCAAGTGCGGTCGTTTGCCTGATACAGCGCATCCAGCAGCTTGTCCAGTACGTTTTCGCCGCGCACGCTGTCCCAGCTCACAAAAAAGGGCCGCATTCCCGGCTGAACATTGCCTTGCTCCTGTCCCGCTTCGGATGCGTATGTACCATTTGCAGCTGTGCGAATCACCCACTGGCACGGCAAATCAATCTCCGCCGTTTCCGTCACGCTGAACGGCAGAATGACGAAATAGCTGTTTTCCTGCTGGCTGATGCTGCCGCGCGCCATCACGAACGCATCGCTGCTGTCCGTCATGAACTTCTCGCGCAGCTGCCAGTAGTCAAACGCCACAAGCATACTGCGGGATGCCGTTTCGATTTTCATGTCGCTGCACGTCATCCCCCAGCGGGAAAACGCTGCCGCTGCAGGAACCTGCACTTCCTGCGTCTGCGACTGCTTGCCGCTGTGCACTTCCTTCACGGACACCGCATACGCGACCTCCGGAATCAGGTTTTTGATGCTGATTTCCGTTTTGTCCCCCGCCTGCACCTGCTGGAAGACTTGCGGTGCGTCCTTCTGCTGAATCGTCACCTGATAGGCAGCGTTTTCCGTTGATTCTGCGCTGTCCGACCATGCAACGGTCAGCGCCGTGCCGTCAAGCTGGAGCGTCACGGTGATGTTCCGTGCATCATCCGCCAGCCACTTCCGGCACGCCGCCAGATAGCTTTCGCTGTCCTGCACCTTACCCAAATCCGCAAACGCCTTTTCCGCCTGCATCATCAGCGCGCGGTCGTTCTTTGCAAGCGCATCCTGATAGCGCTGCACCGCTTCTGCATACTGCTGGGCTTCGGCAATGTCTTCCAGCGTCTGATTGCACAGCGCCACCTTGTCCGTTTTGCCCAGCGCGGCATACAGTTCTTTCGCTTGCTGAACCTTCTCCGCGTTCTGCTCCTGCTTGCCCTCCTGCAGCAGCCGGTTCGCTGCCGCTTCGGATGTCTGCCGCTTCAACTGAAGGCACACTTCCAGCCGCGACACGGAATCCGCCGTGCCGCCCGCCTGTTCGTATGCCGTCACTGCTGCGTCATAGTCGCCGACGCTCTCCGCCTGCCGCCCCGTAGCGTAGCTCACCCACGCCGCCACGGACGATTGCCATCCAGTCGGCGCAAAGCCGCGCTGCTGAAGCACCTTGAGTTTGGAAATCACCAGCGCGTAGTCCGCCGATTCATCCGCCAAGGCAGACTGAATGTCCAGAAACGCCTTGTAGTCGTCTAGCAACTGAATCTGCCGCAAGTCACGCTCCCGGTAGAACTCCGCCGCCTTGTCGTACTCCTCCGCCGCAAACAGCGCTTCAAATTCCTTCCTGTCCGCGACACCGGGGCCGTTGCCAATGTCAGCCGCAGCAATGTTCATCAGCATCACCGCGCAGAGGAAAAATGCCATCCACATGGTTCGCAGCCCCGGTTTCATCATCAATCAATCTCCTTTACTTCACTTTTCCATCCATCCGCGGTAGCAGATGCCCTTCGCGTCCTCATACTCAACAAGCTGGTAGCCGTCTTCCTCGTCGTCAAAGATGCGCAGGGTGCTGCCCGCCGGAATCATGTTCAGCCGCACCTTGTATTCCTCGCCCGGCCCGGCGTACAGCGGCTTTCCGCCACCGATTTTCAGCACGCCCTTCTCCGTCGTCTCCGGCACGCCCACCTGCACATCCACCAAGCGGTTCTGCGCCACATAGCCGCGCGTCAGCAGCCCATCCACGGAATACTCAATCAAGTACCAGTAGCCCGTTTTTTCCAGCACGCTTACTTTGACTTTCTTGCTGTTCTGCCGCTCTTTTTCCCACGCATCCGACGTTTCGCCCTCCGGGTAATTGCTGCCGGGGCCAATGTAAATCACGGCATATTTCGAGGTGACAAGCCAGCCCTCATAGGTGCTGCGCCCGCTTGTGCCATTCCGTTGGTCGTTCAGCATCCAATAGCGGTCAAGGCTGTCTTGGAAGTTTCCCAGTTCCTGATATGTCTTCATGGCGCTGTCCAGAAAGCCCTTTTTCTCGTTCAGGAGCGCCTGACCGTACTTTTTCCACTGGGCGGGCTGCCACTTGTCGTTTTCGATGCTGACGTTGAGCAAGCCGTCAAAGAGCGTCTGCGCCCGCTGCAAATCCGCAATGGCCGCGTCCCCGTTTGTCTTCTGAATCGCTTCGCAATAGCGCTTCCACAGGGCAGCATCCTTGTAGGAACCAGCCTTTGTGAAGTACTCTTCCGCATCGGCATAGCGATCCAGCTCCACGTTCTTCAGTGCCGTATCGTAGAAGAACGCCGGGTCGTCCCCGCCAATATCAGCCACGGCAGCCGACAGCATCATGCAGCACAGCAGTATGCCGATGACGGCATTCCGAAACCATTCCTGCATCGTCTCAACCTCTTTCTTTGCCTGTGATAAACGCCCGATTATGTGTTATCCTGACAGATTTGCACCGCCGCATCCTGGAACTGCTGATAGCGCTGCATCGCATCCGACACCTGCGCGACGCGGACGAGGATGTTCTGAATCTGGATATCCGCTGCTTCCACCAGCTTCGCAACATCCCGCTCGAACGCCTCTTGGTCGCTGCCCTGCCAGTAGCCCTTCGTGTTGTCCATCTGCGTCTGGAAGGTGTTCTTCTGCGTCTTCAGCTGCTCCGCCGTCGTCTCCATCACCTTGCACTTGGCCAGCATGGCGGCAGGTTCGACCGTGAAACTGGTTTCAATGAGGCTCGTCGCCGTTCCGCGCATAACATCCTGCGTCTCCGCGCTGATGCGCAGGCACGCCTTGCGGATGTTTTCCATCGCACCGCGCTTGCCGAGGTCTTCCAGCCGGAATCCCCACTTTTCGCGAACAAAATTGGTCGCAGCACTTGCAAGCCGGATAACCGTTTTCGTAACGTATTTAGTAATGAGGTCATCTCCCACCATTTTCGTGATTTTTTCTGCAACATCCTCCAAGAAGCAGTCCATCATACGCTTCAGCGCATCATTTGCTTCGTTCAGGCTGTCTATCGCCTTCTGCATCAGCTTCGCGGTCTCTTCCAGCTGGAGACAGTCAGAGCTGATTTTCGGATTTGCCGCAATATAGGCTTGGCGTGCGGCTGTCTTCGCGGCGGTAATCCGCTGGCGCAAATCGTCAATCACACTGCCAAGCTGCTGGAGGAACTCACCGAACTCCTTGACGATTTCCTTGATTTCCTTGACGACCTCGCCCAGCACAACTTCTGTAACCCAAGAGGCAACTTTGCCAGCCAGCCAGCCGCCGATTTTCGCAACAATAATGTTCAGTCCCGGATATCCCGCCAGCGCAGTCATAATCGCGTCTTCCGTCACATCGGAAACAAAATCGCCTACCCAATCTGCGATTTTGGGAATCACGAAGTCCGCAATCATATCAATTGCATCCGCGACCGTATCCGACGCGAGGAAATTGCCCAAGACGGTGCAGCCGACGCTCGCGATATTGAGGACGCCTTCCGTGTTCATGCCGCCCAGACGGACAAGGAACTCATCAAGGTTCTTCGGCGTGCCAAGCTGGTCAGGATTATCCTGATCGTACAGGAACTGACCAAAGAGCGTTTTCCCGAACTGCTCCACCTGCGATTCAGAGCAGTTGTCCGCGACGAAATTCATCACAGCGGAGAAAATAATACTGCCCGCGCTGCGCTCCGTCGTCTGTGCCCCGCCGTTCAGCTCATAACGCCAGCTCGTCGCCGGGTGGATATTTCCTTGGTCAAAAAGACCCGTACCGTTTGTTTCAACATAGACCGTGTTTCCGGCGTTAATCCCGTGTTCAAGTTCACCGACGATGCTGTTGCCCGGATTATAATGAATAATTTTGCCGTCAAGTTTGGCAATTTCGCTTGCATATTCTTCCGCAAACGCCTTCGTGTGCCCGTTGCCATCCAAGCTGACGACCTGCCCGATTTTGCCCTTAAACGAATCGTCCCCCAAAACAGCTACCGTAATCGCCTCATGGCCGCCCTGAGAGTGGCCGTTCAGGTCAATCGACGTGTAGTTCTGGGCGTACTCCTCGCATTTTTCCGTACTCCATTTTTCGCTGTCACGAACCCCCAGATGGGTGTTCTGACCCCAGTCGGCGACTGTGCCGTCCGACCCCTGAATGGTCATGACCGCCTTGCCGTCGCCATAACCGACGACCAGCAGATTCGTGCGGTTGTTGCCCGCGTTCATCAGCTCGCTGCCGTCCACCGTCACATCGGCGTAGCGCTCCGAATTGGCAACCGTGCGCAAAAATTCGCGCTCTTCCTGATAGGCTTTCGTCCCGTACTGGCGGTTCCAAGCATCATACGCTGCCTGATTTTCCGTCGGATTGTACGGGTTGCTTGCCGGCATTTCGTCCAGAAGCCCCTGTGCATACTCCTTGACCGAAACATTCGTTCTCTGTGTTGCATTCAAATAGCCCTGACTGCCGTATTGCTTGCTGGCATACGACAGTTCAGCATACGTTGCATAGTCCGCTGTTGTAATATTGTCTGATGTCGCCTTGCCGCTCATGGCAATATATTCATTGAGCGACACGGAGGTCTGCCCGCGATTCGCCACCACCGTCTGGGCGAAAGTCCGCTGTTCCGCCTGCAGTTCAGCTGCCGACAGCGTCCGCGGTTCGTTTTCCACCGCCTGACTAAGGCCATCCGCCACGTCCTGCGGCACGCCAATCATGCCCAGATAGCCGCGGGTGTTCACCTTGCCATCAGCACCCAAATAGCCGTTTTTCGCAAGGTCGCTGCTCAAGTTGCTTTCCAGCTGCGAACCCGCGTCGCTTGCGCGCACCTGTGCATACACGCTCTGAAGTTCCGGCGTGTCCATTTTGCTTTTCAGCGTGCGGATTTGGCTGCTCGTTGAATGCAGCAGTGATTGAAATTCTGTCAGATTTTCAGCATAGTTCGTCGTCATGGTATCCCCAACCTTTCCTCCGCTTCAGAATCCTGCTGCAAATCGGCAGGTGTAAATCAGGTGTATGGTTTCGTATCTGGCATTACTCAATTTGGGAAATTTTGCTCTTTTTCTTCGCGATATCGTTCATCAGTTCGTCAATCTTCTGCTTCAGCAGTTCCGTGCCAATGCCGGTGAGTTTGTTCGATTCCGACAACGCCTCGCTCGCCTGCTGCAGCGCATTGAGGGATTTCTGCAAAGCTGCCAGCGCTTCCTGTTTCTTGGCTTTTCCGTTGCTGCTCAGGTACAGTTTCATTGTGTGTCACCTCACATATACAGATTGCTCATGTCTTGGAACGCTTTCTGGTCAAACTTCATGGCTACCTGATAGTTCACGTTGGCATTTTGCAGCACCGTACAGGCATAGTGGACATAATCATACAGCTGAATCGCCTTCACCTGCTGCCCCACCATCTGTAGCATCGCATCCCCATTGCTGCTGTTCCACAGGCCGCACATCTCCTCCAGCGTCTGCGTCATCGTCTCCACCATTGCGTCAATCTGGTTCACGCTTTCGCCCAGCGCAGTGATATCCTGCCCTGCCTTGTCCGTATCAAACTTCAATACCTTATCTGCCATATTTCCTCCCAAGCCCGCCCCCTTCACAAGGGGAAAAAATTCCTGTGAAGAGAGCGGGCTGCTGCTATTGATGATGATGCTTGTCAGCAGGCAATAAGCTTACTTGTACTGCTGTTCCTGCTCTTGCAGATACTTGTTCGTCGCGTCAATGGCAGCGCGATTCGTGTCGGTCATGGTCTGCAGCGTCTTCTTCATCTTCTCGATGCTCTCCTTGAGCGTCGCAAAGCGCTGGGTCATCAAGCCTGCCGTCTTAATCAGGTCTTCCGTGCCGGGACCGTCATAGGAACTCTTGACGCTGTTCGTCGTGCTCACAATCGTCTCCAAGTGCGAGCCCATCGCCTTGTTCGCATTTTCAAGCGCAGTCACCGTCGCCCCCATCGCATCAAGGTCAATTACGCGGTTTTCTCCCGCCATCATAATCACTCCTTTTTCTTTTTGTGAACCGTTGATTTTTGTATTTTATTGAGAAACAGGCTAACAGGATTTATGCAGGCAGTTGATTGCTGTTCTTGATGATTACTGGTAGGATGCTTCCACCTTGTCGTGGATTTCCGCGATACCTTCCAGCGTCTGCGCGCTGGCAGACAGCTTGTTGTAGAGTGCTTCCATCTCCGGCTTGCAGTTCACAATGTCCTTGACGTAAGCGTTGATGTCCGTGCCCTCGCAGCTGCTCTTCAGGCTTTCCACCGCCTCGAACATCTTCTGCATTTCCTTCTGATACGCAGCCGCCTCGCTGCTGATGGTCGACGCCTTCTGGCGCAGACCCTGCGTATTCACCGTTACCTTCGACATGTTAAGTCCCTCCTTCGTCGTTTTCGTGCTGTTGCTGTGCTGCTCGCCTGCATGTTTCCCGTTTTCCTGTTTGCTGCCGAAATAAGTGATTAGACCAGAATCAGCAAATCGCCGCTGGCAATCTGCAATTCGCGGAAGGTTTTGCTTTCCGCCAGCATCTCGCCGTCCATCTTGAACAGCAGCGGCCGCTGCAAAAACGGCAGCTTCTGCTCGCTGACTTTGCAGAACATCTGCTTCATGGTCGGCGTAATGTCCTTCACCTGAATGTCATAGGGGATTTTGAAATCAAACGCCAGCCCCGACATGGATGCCCGGACGCGGACAAGCACCTTGTCTTCCATGCTTCCAGCCACCTTTCTATTAAGCGTTCGTCAGCATCAGGCAGCTTGTCGGCTCACCCTGATGCACCAGACAGCCGAATGCGCCGTCCATTTCCGCCACTTTGCCTTCAATCTCCAGCGCGCTCTGCCACGAGCAGCCCTTGCCGAGCCACAGGCCGTTCCGCACGCAGCTGCGCCGATACCATTCTTCCATGCGCAGCGAGCCGTTCACGTTCGCCGATTCTTCCACCAGAATCAGGTGCAGAGCGTAATTCGCCGATCCGCGCAGGAGGACGACCTGCATGGATGCCGTCGTCTGGTTCGAGTCCTTGATGGCCTCCATCAGGTTCTTGTAGCCGCAGATGATGTAGACCTCCTCCGAGAACGTCGGGGTCGGTTCGCCTTTCATCAGCGCCGTCTTGTAGGCGTTGTTGCGCGCCAGATTCGTCCGCTGCAGTTCATTGATGATGTTCATGCACGCTTCTTTATCGTGCACCACCTGCACCCGCTCCGACTTGATGTTCAGCGTCTGCCCGAGGTCAAGCACAGTCACTTTGCGCTCCGGGCAGAGGGCGAGCATTTCCGTCAGCCGCTCCACAAACGGGAATTTGGGGCGGTCGCGGTAGAGAATCACGTTGGCGAAGTTTTCCTTCAAATTCCATTCCACCGGCATCATCGTCGTGCGGCTGATGCCAATCGGCACGCGGTTCATCGGAATCTTCTCCGGCGCTGCGGTCAAATCCGCCACGCTGACGAACGGCGGCAGCACCCGCACCCTCGGCGCACGCTGTTCCGGATACTGCTCCGCCACGCGCCTGCTCATTTCGATGAATGCCGCGTGGACTTCATTCGTCGTGTCCGCCATCTTCGCCACTTGGAACTCCAGAATCCGCTCGTCGCGGAAAATGCCGCTGCCAACCCGGCTGCACGGCTCCATACCTTCCGTCCTGCCCAGCACGTCGAAGTAGCTTCCGCTGTCCGCCAGCTGCAAGCAGTATTTCTGCGTGAAGTTCTGCGTATCGCGGATGCGCATGGTCGTGCTCGTCGTCACCGCCACCATGAAGTACATGTGGAAGCGCGTGCCTTCGCGCATCAGCTGGTGGAGCAGCGCCGCTTCATCCTCGTACGTCTCCTGCAGGGCGGCGTAGTTGTTGATGATAATCAGCAAATCCGGCATTGTGCTGCCCGATGCGCTGCGGTAAAGCTGGATGTCGCCCGCATAATCCGCCAGCACCTTTCTGCGTCTGCTGATTTCCTGATTCAGCCACTTGATGAAGTTCTGGAACTTCTCATCCTCGCCGCCGACAATCACGTCGCCGACCTGCGGCAGGCTTGCAAAGAGCCGCCCGGCTTCCGCCGCGTAATCAAGGCAGTAGATGTTGAGCATATCCGGCCCGTGGTGCTCGCACAGCGACGCAACCATTGCCGCAATGAACTCGTTTTCGCCCGAATTGGGCATGGCGTAGAGCAGAATGTTGCCGTCGCTGAGGTTAATTTTCAGCGGATACTGCCGCTGCTGCGCCGGGTCGTCCACCATGCCAATCACAGCTTCCATCTGCTCCGGATGGATTTCCGCCGGGTACGTTTCCGCCAGCCACGAGAGGGTAATCTCGTCCGGGTCAAGCGGGGGAAGCCAAATCTGCGCCGGAATGACGGAGAGCTTTTCTGCTTCTTCCGCAATGTGTTCGGTCACGGCGCTGACCTGCTTCAGCCCGCTTTCGTTCTCCCGGCGGCCCGTCGGCTGCTGCTTCAGCACCGCACTGCCATAATCGTTGAGGATTTCCAGCGAAGTATCCGGCTGCTTGCGATAGTACGGCAAATCCGTATCCGGCGCGCCGCTCCATGCACTCTGCCCCAGCACGAACAGCTCGTTGCTGCCCACCTGCAGGTAGAAGCGCCCCGTGTTGACCAGCGTGCTGGCTTCCGGGCGGCCAAGCATCTGCATACTGTCACTGCGATCCTGCACCTTCAGGCAGACGCGGAAGCGCGTGTTGCCGACAATCTGCTCGTTGACGACACCGGACGGCTTCTGCGTCGCCAGAATCAGGTGGATGCCCAAGCTGCGCCCGATGCGGGAGATGCTGATGAGGTCATCCATGAATTCCTGTTCCTGCTGCTTCAGCTCCGCAAATTCGTCCGAGACGATAATCAGGTGCGACATCGGCTCGCTGACTTCGTGCTTGCGGTACATTGCCTGATACTGATAGATGTTCGGGCTGCTGATGCCGCGCTTCATCTGCAATTCGCTGAAGACCTGCTGCCGCCGCTGCACCTCGCTCTTGATGGATACCATCGCCCGGTGAATACCCTGCCGTCCGCCAAGGTTCGTAATCGTGCCCACGACGTGCGGCAGCTTGCGCAGCGTTTCCGACATGCCGCCGCCCTTGTAGTCAATCAGGATAAAGTTGACTTCCAGAGGCGAATAGTGCGCCGCCAAAGACAGCAGATAAGTGATGATAAATTCCGATTTGCCGGAGCCAGTCGTGCCTGCAATCAGGCCGTGCGGGCCATGCGCCTTTTCGTGAATATCCAGCAGCACCAGGCTGCCGTATTTATCCACCCCAATCGGCGCTGCAAGGCTCTTGATGGGGTTGCTGATTGCCCAGCGGTTGCGCACTTGCAGCTGGTCAACCCGACCGCAGCGCATCATAGCATAGAACGTGAGCATCGACGGGAGCACATTCTCCTTGCCCTCGCTCAAGTGCGTCCGATTCAGGCTGATTGCCAGCTGGCGCACCTGCTCCTCGTCAATTGCCTTGTCCACTTGGAACGCCACCGGCTCGGAGTCGCTCTTGGCAATGTTGCGGTACAAAAGCCCCTGCTGCTCCGAAACCGTCACGACGGAGTGGCACTCGCGCGGCAGTTCGCTCGCCCTGCCCGCCAGCGCAATCACGCTCAAGTGCGTCTGCGGCAGCTCTTCCAAATGCTCGGCAATGTCGCCGCACTGCTCCAGCAGCTCCTTGCTCGCCGCAATCAGGATGCAGTGCGCTGTCGGTGCATCCTCCCCCTTTGTCATGAACTTTTCCAGATACGTTCCCAGCGCGGAAATGCCGTCGCCGCTGGCCGCAATGGCGCGGAAATTGCCCTCGTCATCCCACCCGTGGGGAAACCAGCGGACAAACTCCCACGCGTCCGCCTCCGCCGCATCGTAGAGGAACGCCAGCTTCAAGTCCTGATAGCTGTGCAGGGCGGTCAGCTGCACCAGCATCCGCTGGAGGTAGTGCATCCGCTCCGCATAGTGCCCGATGATGCCGATAATCCGCATATCCAGCAGCGAAACCGTCAGCGGCATTCCCTCAACGAGCCACTGCTGTTCCGCCAGCGAATCCAAGCGCTGCTTCATCCGGTCTTCAGTCATGGAGAAATGCGCCGACGGGAAGCGAATCTTCGCGTTCACCGGCAGCGTCGCCAGCCCCAGCCGCAGGGAGAGGAAATCCGCATGATACGGGGTGCGCTCCCACAGGTTCGGCAGCATTTCCATCACGCGCGTGTAGCTTTCCTGCACATCCGGCGCGGTTTTCAGCTGCTCTTCCCGCTGAAGGACGGATGCCTCGTGAATTTTCCGCTCCACGTCATCCAGATACGCCGAATACTTGCTGATTCGCTTTTCTTCGTTCTTCTGGCTCTTATGCTCGGTGTATTTGCGCGTCGCAAACGGGAAAACCATGCTGCTCATCAGCATTCCGCCCGCCATCACCAGCGACGGCAGCGCGCTCATGATGCTGCCGCCGTTCGTCTGCACGTTCTGCAGCGATATGAACGCCATCATGATGGAGGACATGCTCATCGTCAACGACGAGCCCATCGTCAGCAGCAGCGGTTGCTCGTTGCGCACCTCCTGCGTCGGCGGCGCATCCACTTCCATTTCCAGCGGCTTCACCTCGCGGTAAATGCGCGGGGAACGGTCAAAGCGCCGCTCGAAGGATTCGCTGCGCTGGATTCCGCCGTTCCGTGCCTGGGCCTTCGGCGCTTCAGGCAGCGTCCCCAGCAGACGATCGTGAATCGTGACCGGGATGTGCGGCGAATTGATGGCAAGCGACTTGCCCAGATACACCATGCGCAGCCCAAACAGGTCAATCACGTCGCCCACCTGCAGCTGCCGTGATGTGACGCATTTGCCATTGACGAACGTGCCGTTGCTCTCCGCGCCATTGTCGTCCTTGAGCGTCGCCCGCCCGCCCTCGATGCTCAGCAGCACCTGCGTACTGCACAGCAAATCCAGCGGATAGGTAATGTCGCAGTACTCAAAGCCGACGGAGATGAGGTCATGCGCCGGGAGCGTCAGCAGGCGCACCTGCTGGCTGACCGGCTGGGACAGCAGAAAGAAGATGTTGTCATTTTCCGGCAGTCCCGCCGCCATGATGCGGTAACTCTCGTTGCAGCGCAGTTCGCACTGTTCCACAGGCTGATCGCGGTCAAGCAGGATTCCGGTGGTGGTCGAGTACATCTGCCACATGTCGCCCAGACCTTCCAGTTCAATCAGCGGATGGCGTTCTCCTTCCAAATCCGTGTAAGAAAGAATGTACTTGCCATCCCCTTGATCCGGCAACATCCGTTCACTAATTCCATAGTGTATATGAAATAACTGTAAGTACATTTCGATGGCACCTCTCCGTTATTATTTGGTAACCCGAAGTACTTTATCTCCCAGAAACCGATATGTTTTCAACGATTTGTGATATTTGTATTTACTCGGCAAGAGTCTGCCCGGTTCTGCCCCTGCCTTCGTGCCGTACCTCCTTCCCAGCGACTTTATCCACTATATTTGTCCACAGAGTATTCTTATAATTGGTATATCATCCCAGCATATTTCTGTCAACCATTCTTTACTTGAATTTTCATCTTTCTTCCTGTGAAATTGCGTCTCATTATCAGTTGAATTTTTTCATCCCGCCATTTATACTATTTCCAATTAAAAATGCACCACATCCACTGCCGACGAGTAATGCTGATGATTATATTTTTTGAAAGGTGGCGAATCGTCTCACAAAGGCGGTTCACCACCTTTTCCAACGTGGCAAAGACCTCGTTTCGGAAACCCTGCGTGCGAAGTTCACGCCAAATCTGCTCAATCGGATTCATTTCGGGCGTATAGGGCGGAATATGCAAAATGATCATATTTTCCGGCACTTCCAGCTTGCTGGACTTATGCCACGTTGCGCCGTCACAAACGACAACCAAAATATCGTTCGGAAATTCATCGTGCAGTCTATTCAGAAAAAGCTGCATACATTTTGTGTTACAATATGGAATCACCAAAAAGAAACTTTCACCCGTCATCGGCTCAACCGCACCATAACATACCAATATTCGCGAATATGGTGGCATGGAACGCTCGGACGATGCCCTCTTTTGCACCAGCAACGCTTTGCCTTGTTGATACGCCCAAATCCCGCTTCGTCTTGGAACATTAAGCGTATTCTTTTTGTCGGATTTTGGATTGCCAAAAGCCTTACGGTATCGCTAATTTTTTGAGGCTTCAATCGCCTCGTCGTCCGCCTTTTTGGGATGCTTTGCGCGCAGCATCACCTTGCGCCAGCCGTGCCTTTTTAGCATCGTGTAAATATAACTGTTGCCGGTTTCTCTTCCTATTTTATGCATCGAAAGCCTGCTTTATCTCCTTTACTTCCACAATTTTTCCTGCGGAAGCCATCTCCTCGAAGCGGGAAAGCAACGCTTTTTCTTCTTCGATAGTGAGATTTCGGTGATTTTCCTTCTGTTTAGGCTTTATAAATTCTTGTAGTCCACTATGCATATTCTCAGCCACGGTGCGTTTCACTCTTGATTCGGAGCAGTTCATCTGCTTTGCCGTTTCCGAAATGGTTTTGCCACCGAAACGAGTCAAAAGAATGCTCAACTTTTTTGAAACTTTTTTGCTTTTTGTTGCCTTCTCCGCTTCCAGAATCTCTTGATAGCTCTCCGCGTTGATGAGATACTTACGCATCTGTACCACCTCGCTTCCTATTCTATGACATCTTCTTCTAATAGTGGTTGTTGTTCTACCCGGCGGAGGGATCCGCAAAGGACAGCGCGTCTTGCTGAAAAAAGCATCCAGAAAAGCATCCAAGACATCAGCGCCCTCACCAGATGGCAAATCCGGCGAGGGCGCTTTATACAGGGTGGTATTACTGAATCGGGTGCTTTTTCTTCGTTTTGCGAATGCGTATCACGCCAATCAGCACAACGAGCAGCCACATGACGACATTGAGCGCAATCAGCCCAATCTGCCAGTAGGGCATAGCATAGCGGTACACAATTCCTTCACCCTTGCCATTCATGGCGTTGGAGTTAGTAACAACGTACAGGATGTTCTTCACAGCCTGCCGCATTGCCGCCAGATGGGTGCTATTGACTGTGCTGCCCGTGGTGGAAGGCAGATAACCCTGCGTCAGGTAAAGGTCGCCACCCGCGCGAATCATCTGATTCGGGGGCATATAGGCATTCTGCACGCTGTAATCGGTGATAACCATGCCCACAAAGCCCCATTCCTTGCGCAGCACGTCGGTCAGCAGGGTGTAGCTGCCGCCCGTCCACACATTGCCGATGCGGTTGAAGGAGGACATGATGCCCTTCGTATCCGCCTGCTTGACGATGATTTCAAACGGCTTCAGATAGATTTCGCGCATTGTCTGCTCATCTGCCCACGTCACCAGCCCGTTTGCGTCGCGGTTCGTCTCTTGGTCATTGAGCACAAAGTGCTTCACATAGGTGTACACGCCCTTGGAGTTTGCACCCTGCACCACGCTCGCGCCCATCAGACCTGTCAAGAGCGGATCTTCGGAGTAATATTCCCAGTTGCGCCCGGAGAAGGGACTGCGATGGATATTGACTGCCGGCGCGTACCAGCCGGAGTAGGTGCGGCCATCGCCGTTGGTGTAGCCGACCAAACCCTCGATGCCAATCATCACGCCCATATCGTGCGCCAGCTGCTTGTTCCACGTTGCCCCAACGACGCACTCGGACACATAGAAGCAGGTGTCATGCACGGACGGGTCGCCCATGAAGTTGGTGAAGCCAGCCGGGCCGTCGGGGTCGATGGTGGCAGGCTTGCCGATGCGGTCAATTTTCGCGGTGTTGAAGTTGCCCGTGCCAATCATGTTCGCCATTTTGTCCACCGTCAGGTAGTCCAAAATGGTTTCCCAGCGCGGGTCGTCGTAATCCGCTGCCCATTTGCCGTCCTCATTCTTTTGCAGCAGTTCGTACAGCTGGATGTACTTGTCCGCCGTCACGCCCTGCTGATATGTCTGCTCAGTGTAGTACGGTTCGTTTTCATCATCATAGGTGAAAGTCATGCTTTGGATGAAGTCGGCATCCACCTCGCGCTCCTCGGCGGTCGGTGCAGCAATGGTCTTGCCGCGGAAGTCCTCGCGCGTCATCAGCGTGGAAACGCCTGTTTCTTCGTCCACAAAATGCTCGCTTATATAATCGAAGCGATTCTCCACGGTGCTGCCTTCCGTCACACCCGCATCGTAGAAGAAGCCATCCGCGGGTACATGGTAGGTGATGCGCAGCGGGTTGTCATTCCAACACTGGTGCGCATTTCTGCCGATGCGGATGGCGTAGTTGCCGCCCTCCACCTCATAGCCCTTATGGCCGTTGTGGTTCGCATCGTCGTAGTCGTAGGATGCCATGCTCTCCACCGGCAGCGACAGCATAACAATATCGGATTCGCCCGGCTGGAGCAGCTCCGTCTTCTCGTACGCACCCAGTGCAACATAGGACTTCTCAATCTGCCCGGCCTTGTACGGCGCGGTGTAGTACAGCTGCACCACGTCTTTGCCCGCCACGCTGCCGGTGTTGGTGACTTTGACCTGCACCTGAATTTCGCCGTCCGCGGTCAGGTCAACAGAATTGTCCGTGGAATCAGCAATTTTCCAGTCGAAGGTCGTATAGCTCAGGCCATAGTCAAACGGGTAAACCACATTTTCCTTGTACCAGTCGTCGTTGCCGAAGTCCGCCTCGTCGTACGCTTTCGTTTCGTAGTAGCGGTAGCCGACGTAGATGCCTTCCTCGTACTCCACATAGTAGTAGCCGGAGCCGGAGCCGCCCAGCATATACTAGTTGCCGCCGTCCGACAGGTTGTCGCCGAAATTCTTGTAGGAGGGATCCGCAGTGAAATCCGTCGCGAAGGTATCCACCAGACGGCCGGAAGGATTGACGCTGCCGTTCAGAATCTTGCCCAGCGCATTAATACCGGAGCTGCCGGGGCTGCCAATCCAAATAGCCGCGTCAATGCCATCCATCTCTTCAATGAAGCCCAGCTCCATCGAAGTCGCACAGTTGATGATGACAACCACCTTGCCGAACTTGCCGCTGCTGACAACCTCGTGAATCAGGTCCTCTTCGTTCTGGTCAAGTTCAAGATAATGTTACCCGTCCTTCGCGCCCGCAACGTTCGCGCCGCCGTAGGAAGTTACCATCGTACGGGGCAGGTCAAAGCCTTCGCTGCCGATGCGGGAGAGGACAAGCAGTGCCACGCCATGGTACGCATCGTAGCTTTTTTTGACTGCGGCGGCGTATTTGGCCTGCGGGGTTTCGTCGATAGCAAGACCCGTCGTGCTCGCGCCGATAGCGGGGTTGGAGTCGCGCCCCTCGCCAGATTCGCTGCTGTTGTAGAAGCTTTCCAGCGTAGGATTTACGTCAAAGCCCGCATTGCGCAAGGCGGTATACAGGCTCATATTATTCGCCGCGTTGCCGCCGCCCGAACCGGATCCGCCGTACACCAGATTGACGGAGTTTTTGCCGAACACGCTGATTTTCACGTTCTGCCCCGTCAGCGGCAGGGCGTTATCCGTGTTTTTCAGCAGCACGAAGCCTTCGTAGGCAATCTCCTCGTTGAGCAGCATCGCCTGCTGGAGCGCAAGCTGCTTCTGCTGCTGGGCGGAGAGCGCATTGCCATTGGCATCCACATCGAAGGATGACACCGTGGGTATGAACTGCTGGAAATCAGAAGTGCTCTTGGTGTAATACTGATAGGCGAAGGGTCGCCGGAGACGAGCACGCTGCGTTCGCGCCCCAATATGGTGGAAACCGTGTTGGAGAGGAATACATTTTGCGTCACAACGACCGATGCGGAGGTGACAACCAGCACAATCACCAGCGACACAATCAGCCAGACGCGGTTGTACTTCCAAATGTGCTTGATGAGTTTCTTCATAGACAGGTTTTCCATCCCTTTCTCGGTATCCGCTCAGCCGGGATGAGTTTTCCCTCACCCCGGCGCATTGAGCCTTATTGGATGTTGTAGGAATAGGGCTGCCACGTCAAGTTTGCCGATGTCTGTACGCGGATGCAGTCGATAATCGGGCCGCCAATGCGTTCGCCGCCGATGAGCAGGTTATCGCGAATGACAAGCTGCACCACATTCTCGCCCTCGTTGAGCGTGAGTCCGCTCGACACCGCGTACTCCTTGAACGCACTGACAACGTTCGTTGTGCCGGTCACGGTCATATCCGCATAGTTGATTTCTGTACCGTTGAGCAAAATTCCAAGGTTGGACGGATTGAAGGTCACTGTGCCGATTTCGCTGGACAGGGAGACATACAGCGAAACATCTGACACCTGCTTGTCGCTGTCAAATCGGAAAGTGAACGTCAGCCCGTCCATATAGGTGTAACCCACCGCGCGCATATTGGAAGCATCGGGGAACATCTGAATCATGTTCGCGCCGGATGCGCCGCCCGACCAGCCCGAACCCTGCAGCCCGTCGAGATTGGTTAATTCCGCTTCCATCACGCCGTTCTGCACCGCGCAGGGCTTGTCGTAGATGTTCAGGTAGACCGTCGCCTTGGTAGCGGTGTAGCCTTCTGCTTCCGCATTGACGTAGAAGTAGGTGCGGGCAAAATACTGCTCCGGAACACCAGACACCGTGCCGTCGGACGCAAGGGTCAATCCTGCGGGCATGGTTGAACCGGAAGCAAGACTGTAGGTGATTGGTTTGCCTTCAGGCGTTTCCGCCGTCGCCACAGACGCGTGGTATTCGCTGCCGACGGTGGCGGCTTCCAGCGTCATGGAGATGTACGCAATCTTCGCTTCGCTGATGGTAATGGTGTACTTGCACTTGTCCGTCTCACAGCCCTGCGCGGACGCGATAACCGTGAACTTCGTTTTACCCGCCTTAGCGGGCGTACCGGCGATGGTTCCGTTGGGATACAGCGTCAGCCCTTCCGGCAGAGTATCGCCATCCTTGAGGGCATATTCCACATGGTTGTCGTTGCTGGCAATCGCGTCGGATCGAATCACACCATCCAGGTAAACTTCCGTGCCCAGATAGAGACTGGCCAGTTTCTTCTTGGATTCCGCAAACGTCACCGTACACGAAATATCGCTTTGTTCTTGTGCACCGCGGATGGACATGCTGAAAATCGCTACGGTGTCGGAATACCCTTCCGCCGATGCCTTCACAGCAATCTCGCAGCTGCCTGCCTTTTCGGGAATGCCGACCAGCAGCCCGTTTTCAAAAGTCAGTCCTGCGGGAAGCTGAGAATCATCCTCCAGCGTGTAGGTCGCTTTGGCATTGCCGGACAGCTTCGCCGTGTAGTATTCGCCCACACGCGCCGTCGCCAGCGTACCGCCCTGCCGGTGCGGTGATGCGGATGGTGAAATTCGCTTCCGCTTCCTTGCAGTCGGAGGCAGAAGCCATGATTGTCACTTCCGTGTCGCTGGCTTCATTCACCTGACCGCTGATGGTGCCGTCCTGCGCAAGGGTCAAGCCCTCCGGCAGAGCGCTGCCGTCCTTCAGCGCATAGGTGATACTGCCGCTGCCAGTCGCCGACGCGACGGATGCGCTCACCGCTTCACCCTGCGCCACGCTGATTTCACCGCCCGCATAGGACAGCACACCCTCCGCCACGGCGATGGTGAAATCCGCATCAACGGACGCATTGCCCGCTGTCGCGGTTACGGTGAAGCTCGTGCTGCCCTTTGCAGCAGGCGTACCCGTAATCATTCCGGCCGAGGAAAGGCTCAAGCCTGCAGGCAGTTTGCTGCCGTCCTTGAACGCATAGGTGATAGCATCCGCACCCGTCGCTGTTGCCACGCTGACGCTGTAACTGACGCCCACCTGTGCATCCGTCAGGAGCGTCGCCGTGTATTCCAGCTTCGCGCCGCAGGATGTCAGCCCCAAGCAGAGCAGCGCCAGAATGCACACAAGCATCAAATACCGAAACCGCTTCTTCATCTTCGTTTCTCCTTGCATCCAATGTTTCCGAAAAATCCAGAAAACAGGGCTGCGGTCGCCCACAGCCCTGCGACAGTCCGCCGTTTGGGCAGCCTCGCGGCGGATGTCTGATTACGCCTTAGTCAGCCGGATTCACCACGAAGTGGAACGCGGCTTCCGCATCCTTGTAGCCGGCAGCGTGTGCGCCAATGGTCACATCAACGCCTTCTTCTGACGTCGCCGTTGTGGGCACGCCGGCAATAATGCCGTTCGGATACAGCGTCAATCCATCCGGCAGGAAGTTCAGGAACTTCACTTCCCAGCCCGTTTCGTCGATGACCAGCGCGTAGCCGGTCGTGTGCGTGTAGGTCACGCTGGTGCAATCCGTAGTCGTTGCCGTGCCGACGGACACGCAGTAGTATTCGCCGACCTTCGCCGCGGGCAGATTGGCGGCCGTGTAGGTCACGTCGCCAATGTAGTCCTTCACATAGACGACTGCGGGGTAAGTCACGCTCGTGCCGTCGGAGGGGGCAGTCGCGGTGATGACGGCGGTGAAGCGGCACGCTTCCGTGGGCAGACCTTCAATCGTGCCGTTCTGCGTCAAGAACAGGCCTTCCGGCAGCTTGCTGCCCTCGCCCAGCGTGTAAACCAGCGCAGGATTGTTGCCCACACCGCCCTTGCCGGACTTGACATACATCTGGAAGGAAGCGCCGCGCTGCGCCACGCCCACATAGTTGTCAATCTGCTTCAGTTTGCCGACGGTAACCTGGAACCAAGCGACCTGCCAGCCGATGAACTCGTCGCCGTCCTTCACAGCCACCTTGAAGCGGTACACGCCGTCCGCCGTATCCGCGGCAATCGTGCCCGTCACCGTGCCATCCGCATTCAGCGTCAGGCCTTCCGGCAGCTTGCCGTCGCACAGCTCGTAGACAACGCCGTCAAACAGGTCAGATGCAGCCGTCAGTTTGTCCGCATCCACATTGTCGCCGGGCATGTAGCAGCCGAGATCGTTGCGAGCCGCCGTGTCGTCCGCATAAGTGGTCACATGGTTCATCACGTTGCTCTGCGCCACAACGTAGAGGATATTCTTCGCTGCTTCGCGTAAGCAGTAGATGTTGGTAGGATCGTTCTTCGCCCAGTCGCTGCTCACATCCATGTCAATCTTGCCCAGCATCGCCAGTGCCATATCGCCGCCGCGAATCATCCCTGCATCGGCTGTTGTTGAGTGTATTATATACGGTCTTTCTGCGTTTGGCGCCTTCATCGCATGAATCATGTCTTTTTTGCGCGAATATCGCCCAAGTCAGCAAAATTATTGTGCTGTTCCCGCATCAAGTAAGAGACTCCCCTAAATAAATAGGAGAGCCGACCTCTCACACCACCGTGCGTACCGACCGGTACACGGCGGTTCAATCGCATGAGTGCAAGGACTCGTAGCAGTTGAGGATACTAAAATATCCTGCTGCTGCGAGTCTTTCGTTTGTAATGGAACATGCCAAAACTGGGCTTCCGGCGATTCGCCAATAGCCCAATCGGGAATTGCCCCACTGGTACGCCTTGTCCGCCGGGATTCCCAGCTTCTTTAAATTGGCTACCTTCGTTCGGGGCTTCTTCCACTGCTTCCAGATGTACATTCGGAACCTGCGCCGCAGCCATTCGTCCCAAGACTTCATCGTCCGCTTCATGTCAGCTACATGGAAGTAGCCAAGCCATCCACGGATAAACACTTTCACTTCCTGCATCACTCGGCGGACGTTGCGTCCGCGGTTGCGCTTGGTCAAAAGTTTCAGCTTTTCCTTTGCCTTGTTCAGTGACTTTCGGTGCGCACGGATGTAGATGCCGCTTCCATTCTTTCCGATGCAGAATCCAAGAAACTTGAACTCCTTCACTGCGAAGATGCTGGTCACTTTACTCTTTTCCGTGTTCATTTTCAGTTTCAGCTTCCCTTCCAGATACCTCCGGCTGGATTCCATCAGCCGCTCCGCCGCTCGTTTGCTCTTGGCAAACACCACGATGTCGTCTGCATACCTCACCGTCTTTACCCCTCGCCTGTGCATCTCCCAATCAAATTCGTTGAGGTAGATGTTCGCCAGCAGTGGTGACAGCGGTCCGCCCTGCGGCGAACCTTCCTCGGTTTTGCTCACTACGCCATTCTCCATTACACCGCTTTTCAGATACTTCTTGATGATTCGCAGTACTCGCATGTCCTGTATCTTCCGGTGCAACAGATTCATGAGCAGTTCGTGATTCAGCGTATCGAAATACTTGGACAAGTCTACCGATACCGCGTACCGGTATCCTTCTTCCGCGTATTCCTTCACCTTCTGAATCGCCTGCTGCCCACTCCGTCTCGGCCGGTATCCGTAGCTGCTGTCCGAAAACAACGGTTCCCATATGTTTTGCAGCTTCTGTGCGATTCCCTGCTGAATCACTCGGTCTACTACCGTCGGGATTCCCAGTTTTCGCACGCCACCATCTGGTTTCGGGATTTCCTTCCGCCGTACCGGGCTTGGCTCGTAGCTTCCGTCTCGGATACTCTGCAAAAGTTCTTCCCTATGTTCCCTTAACCACGGCAACGCTTCTTCTACGCTCATTCCGTCGATTCCTGCTGCTCCGTGGTTGCTCTTGACCCGCTTATACGCTCTGTTCAGGTTATCCCTGTCCAGTATCGCTTCCAGCAGGTCGCTTGCACCGCCTCGTTCTTTCCCTTCTCTGCGGTCAGTGCTCCGCGCTTCTGCATACCCTTGGTGTTCCACACTTGCTCTTTGCAGGAAGCCCTCGTTTCCTCGGTTTTCTGCTTTCATCACACCGACCTCCTTCCAGTCTTTACTTGAGACTTACGATTGTTCAGCCCTTCCCTTGATTCCGCAAGGTACTATGGCTTCGGCTGACTTCTTGCAGTTCGTTGTTACTGCGGCTTTCGGATTCTCCTACTTCCCGTCTGCAAGACCTCCCCGGGTAAGCGCAACAGCTTTCCTCCCACGTAACCGCCACATTTACCGCACGGGATTCGGGCAGCATTGGACTTCGTGTTGTCTAGCACACTCGTCCGTCCCTGTACGGCCTACTATGTGATTTCTGTTCGTCGGTTCAGGAGTTTGCCCGCCAGCATTTTTTTCCCTGCTGACATCCGGCTTCCTTCAGATTCCACCTCACAATGGACACCCTTGCCTTCGGCTAACGCTTCCTACTGCCGAGCGCGTTGTGGTCTCTCACCACTTAGTTGTTGCTCTTGCCGGGCGCACATAAAAACCGAGGCGAAGCCCATCAGCTTCGCCTCGGTTGAAGTTCTCTTAATTAAATGAGTTTTTTCATCGTTATTTTGCAATGCATCCATGCATTGTGGAATTTTTATCTTGTAATTGTTATTCTAACAGCATCAAAAAATCCATTACGAGAATCTCCATCATTGCTTGAAAAATATGTTTTCAGCTCACGTTCCAATTCGGCAACGGTTACTTTGCAGTGCGCAAATTCAGTTTCAGAACATTTCCCCGAAAGCCCCATAAAGAATTCAAGCGGATAACCACAAGACAGTACGTAATTTGCAATGTGAACCATTGTCTCTATTCTTTTATTCTGCAAATCACAATCTACTGTATAGTAGAATTCTTCGCAGTCATCATATTCGTCGTTATCTGCAAGATCGAAAACTAGCAAATTTCCATATTTGGGGGTTCTCATGAACTCTTCTATATATTTCGGAGGGCAGAAGACATACATATCAGACCTACTTGCAAGTTGTGCAATTTGTTCCAAAAATGCCGGAGGGATAGTATGCTTTTCCCTCTTTATGACGCAAACAAATATTTGACTCATTTATTTCTCCTGTTACTATATATTTGCCCCTTGATTTATGGCAGCCAGCCATAGGCATGGGACATCTCGTTGCCTAAACTGTTAGAATAGAGAGGTAATGGTCTGACCTTCATCTCCAAGGGCTTTTACGTCCGCATGAAAGTCAGTCAGCCATCCTCCTATTCGCAGTGTTCGATTTGTGCAGGTAGAGCCACTGCGTTCGTGTCATCAAACAGATAGAACCGGCAACAGGAAAGATGGCCTTTGTCCATTACAAGTTCAGTACAGGAGTGATTCTATGAACGCAGTAGGTATTGATGTCTCCAGCAGGAAAAGCACAGTTGCGGTGCTCCGTCCTCTGGGAGAAGTTGTTTGCTTGCCTTTTGATGTGACTCACGATATAGCAGGGCTTGCTTCACTGGCTGAGAAGTTGAAGGCTCTTGACGGTGAAACCCGCGTCGTGATGGAACACACAGGGCGTTACTATGAAGCGGTTGCAAAAGCGCTGCACGAAGCAGGACTTTTTGTCTGCGCTGTTAATCCGCTTCTCATCAAGGAGTACGGTGCTAATTCTCTGCGCCGCGTAAAAACTGATAAGGCTGATGCCGTAAAAATTGCTCGTTACGCGCTTGATAATTGGGCTGATTTGCGCGATTTCACCCCCATGGATGCAATTCGCTACGATCTCAAAACCCTCAACCGCCAGTTTCAGCTTGCCTCTAAGCAGCGAACGGCCTCTGCTAATAATCTGATTGCACTTCTGGAGCAATCCTTTCCCGGCATCCGAAAGTGCTTTGACAGCCCGGTGCGCAGTGATGGAACGCAGAAATGGGTTGATTTTGCGCATTCTTTCTGGCATGTAGACTGTGTGCGCAAGCAGCCCTTCGCAGCCTTTTGTGAGCGTTACCGAAAATGGTGCAAGCGCCACGCCTATTTCTTTAAGCTGCGCAACGCTGAAGAAGTATATGCCCTTGCGAAACGCGCTGTTGTCCTGACCCCAAAGTCAAAGGTCGTGAAAGTGCTTGTGCAGGAAGCTGCAAATCAGCTCATCAGTATTT
>ENA-ORUN01000747-ORUN01000747.1-human-gut-metagenome-genome-assembly--contig:-NODE-747-length-36534-cov-5.503166_pt1 | contig 36534 bp, 28 predicted proteins | sample MGYA00242080_ERZ509209 | MGnify/ENA primary metagenome ERZ509209 (study PRJEB26280, sample SAMEA2338786) | human gut metagenome | biome: human gut; feature: human-associated habitat; material: faeces... | reverse complement strand
ACTTAAATAATACCATTTATTATCAATTTTCTGCCAGCCGGTCGCCATCTTTCCACTTGAGGTAAAGTAGTACCAGTAACCATTTATTACATTCCAGCCGGTTACCATTCTTCCGCTTCCATTCATGTAGTATTTTCCATTTCCTACCGTAATGAAACCTTTCAGCATATATCCGCTTCCATTCATATAATACCAGGCACCGTCTACTCTAAGCCAGCCTTTTGCCATCTTTCCATCGGATTTCAAGTAATACCAGATTTTATTTTCTGCTAGCCAGCCTGTTTTCATCGCTCCGCTCGGTGCAAAATAATACCAGTTTTTATCAAAAGCAGCCCATCCTGTTTTCATCCAGCCGGAAGCATCAAATCCATACCATGTATTGCCGATTTTATATAATCCATTCTCAGGATAAGAACCATCCTCATAGCGATACCACCATTTAGAACCTGATTTCATCCAGCGTCCTGTGATTTTCGCATTACATCTGACGCAGACTCCATTTTTAAAGCTATGACCAAGCGCAGGTTCCTCAACCACTTCTTCCTGTGCTTCAAATGCCGGATTTTCAAACACCGCACGCCAAAGAACACTGCCTTTTTCTGTGCAGGTCGGTTCTTTTATAACCGTTTGTTCTGCTTCTGCTGTTTCCTGCTCAATATGACTTGAATCATTCTGGCAGATACGTGCTGCGGTAATCGATTTGTGGTCATTCGCCCATACATACATTGGCTGTCCATAATTATGTTCTTTTTCAAGTGGCTCTTGATTTCCTGATTCAGAATAAGATTTCTCTGCCATCGGATAAGTAGACATAAAATCGGATGTCTGATATTCTTCATATCTCGTATGGTTAGAAAAATCATTCATGCTCTTTAAGAAATAATAGTAGCTTGATGAACCAGCATCCCATGTACTGTCAAGATTATAATATTTTCCATTCAGCTTCACAATGTTCCATGCATGTGGACCTCCGGAATCTCCGGTAATGACTCTCGTATCTACCCCCGACTCCAAAGACAGACGATAAAATAATGTTGCATATCCCTGACAAACCGCCGTTTTATTAATCAATGCAGCATATGCGGTGTGCTTCAAGAGATAGGAATCATCATTTAAATTTACATAATCATACGTGATATTGGAACATATATAATCATAAATCGCTTTGATTTTCTGATAATCTGTTTTATTTGAAAGATTTAAAGACTTCAACACATTGGAAACCGCCTGATCCATCTGACTTTCCTGTGATGCGTCTGATAAATAATACATATTATAAGTAATATTCAAATTGTATCCACCATTGCGGTCCGTTTTATAATTTGCATTGACACGCCATCCCTGGTAGTGCCATCTGATATAATCTCCCTCTTTTCCTACACCCGTATGTGCCACTGCCCCATTAAACAGTTCAGCAGAGAACTCGTCAAAAAAATCCTGTGTAATCTTCTGATCACAGTGATAATACAAATCAATTGTTTCTGCACGATTGACTAATTGCTGTCTGAATGTCTTTATCAGACTCTGCTTGTCACTCGTATACTGAACACTCCTCGAATCATAAGTGTCAATTCCATCCTCTTCATCTGATTCCTCACTATCAGACTCAGAATACAGCTCAAAATCAGACTCAAAATCAAAATTCCCCTCAAGGTCTTCATACATTGGATTGACATAAGTGTATCCTTCCAATGTTTCATCTGCTTTTACATTCACACTGCCTAATACAACAAAAAGCATGGCAAGGAAAAATGACAGCAAAAACGATTTTTTCTTCATATAGTTCTCTCCTTTTTGACATTTTCTGACTACAGAATATCATGATATCCAGATTTTCTCAATGAATCCTTCAAATTTTCTTTCTTTTTTCTCGTTGCTTTTCTTTATAAAATAAGATAACATAGATATACAGAATAATTTGGAGGTTACACAAATACGTTGGATGGAAATTTAACAAAAGGTCCTATTCTAAAGACCTTAACCAAACTTGCACTCCCCATCATGGCTTCTTCATTTCTGGGAACATTATATAATATCACCGATATGGCATGGATTGGTCTGCTTGGCTCAAAAGCCGTTGCCGGAGTCGGAGTTGGTGGTATGTTTACCTGGCTTTCGCAAGGACTGGCTTCCATGGCAAGGATGGGTGGTCAGGTAAAAGTCGCACAGTCTTTAGGACGGGGAGAAAAAGAAAAAGCACACGGTTTTGCGCAGACCGCTGTGCAGCTATCTACTTTTATGGGACTGGCTTACGCTATTTTATGCCTCATTTTTGTCCGGCAGATGGTCGGATTTTTTAAGCTCAATGACCCAGAAGCAGTCTCAGCCGCATTGTCCTATACGAAAATTGCCTGCGGACTGATTGTATTTTCTTTTTTAACAGTCACGTTAACCGGAATTTATACCGCACAGGGAGATTCAAAAACACCATTTCTCGCCAATCTAGTTGGACTTGTGACAAACATGATTTTAGACCCTGTTTTAATTCTTGGTCCCGGTCCATTTCCAAAGCTTGGCGTTACCGGTGCAGCAATTGCAACCGTAACTGCACAGTTTATCGTTATGAGCATTATGATAATCTGCGTTATCAAACAGAAAAAAGAAAATGTATTAAAGGGAACTCATTTACTTGCAAAAATTCCGGCACCTTACTTAAATGGTATCTGCCGGATTGGAATTCCTACCGCCATTCAGGGTATGGCATATTGTATTATCTCGATGGTGCTTACCCGTATGGTATCTGCTTTCGGTGCAGAAGCGGTTGCCACACAACGAGTCGGAGGTCAGATTGAGTCCGTATCCTGGAATACTGCAGATGGTTTTGCATCAGCCTTAAATGCCTTTACTGCTCAAAACTATGGTGCCGGAAAAATGAACCGTGTCCGCAAAGGATATCATGCTTCTTTATGGACCGTTGGCATCTGGGGGCTGATTATCACTCTTGTATTTGTCTTTGCGCCAAATACAATTGCAACAATCTTCTTTCATGAACCAAAAGCGATTACCATCGCAGTCGGATATCTTATTATCATCGGATTCAGTGAAGGCTTTATGTGTATTGAACTGACCACAATCGGTGCTCTTTCCGGACTTGGAATGACCCGCCTTTGCAGTATCATCAGTATTATATTTACAGGTTCAAGGATCCCTCTTGCTATTTTCTTAAAAAATACTTCCCTTGGACTGCACGGAATCTGGTGGGCATTTTCTTCCACATCGATTATCAAAGGAATTATCTTTGTATGCGTCTTTTTCTGGGTTACCAGAAAACAAACATACGAAACAACTATGTAAACTCCTCGGTAACTAAGTTACCAGAGCATCTAAATACAAAAAATCGGAAGCCAGACTTATCTCCCGGCTTCCGATTTTCATTTACGGTTCATAATCGTAATAACGAATGGATATGTCCCTTACAGAAAGCAGGTTACGTTAAAATCAGAATTTAACTGCCCTGTCACATCTTAAATGTTATCGACCAGTATCAATCTGATTCATATACTGAATGAGTCTGAAAATCTGAGATGTATATCCCCACTCATTATCATAGAATATCTGGAAATGCTATTACTGTCGTAATTGTGACGGGCAATTTTCACGTTTTTTCTGATTTTCTGTAATCTAGTGTCAGTATAACATACAAAATCAGAAAATACTATATCTAGTTTAATAAACATTTTTTTAACAATATCTTGTTTTTATCAAACAAATATTCACAATCCACTGATTTAATGAAAACTCATTTTATAATTCACCGGTTGATTCTCGTAAAGCGGACATTCGCAATCCGCTTCGCTACTTGCTCATGAACGCAGTCATTAACCAACATCTGGTTTTTGCAAACCTTGCTTCTATATTAAAAACATTTAAACCAGTACACCGTACAAGTAACAAAAAGCGGCTGCCAGTAACTAAACTTACAACCGCTTTGTTTCACGTGAAACATTTTTCTGCTCTTAATTTTTTTACTTTCTCAAGAATCTGGCTTCTAAGCTCTTCCATATCACCGGTTCGTTTTCTAAGTCCAGCTGCCCCAGCATGACCGCCTCCACCAAATGGTGTAATCAATTCATTTACATCAATCCACTTTCCATCTGAGCGGAAAGAACAACGCCACCGGTCCGGTTCTTCTTCATACATCGTAAATCCCAGTTCGATGTCCACACAGTCACGCAAAATACTGCTGATTGGATGAATTTCCTCATAGCTGATATTCTTTTTAACCTTTTCTTCTTTGTTTATACACACGTAGGCGACTTTTCCATCCAGCACACGTATCGCATTTTTTAAAATGTCTGCACGTTTTTCCAAATCTTCTAACGTATCAATCTGCCGAGTCTGTATAATTCGTCTATGGTCTACGCCAAGTTCTAAAAGCTTTGTCGCAGCCTTCATGATACTTTCATCTGCTCTTTGAAAAGCATTCGTATCATGTACAATTCCAAGATAGATATAATCTGCAGCGTTTGGATATTCTTCTGCCTCTGCCGCTTTTTTTAAATCATCCTGATTCAAACTATAAAATACATTTACCGCGCAGGCTTCCGAAACCTTTGTATAGTTTCTGTCTCCATAGCCCTCATTTGAGGCATGATGGTCGATTACAATAGAAGCGACAGATGCTTCATAAAATTCTCTTCCGCTTAAACGTGCCAATGTCGCAGTATCACATATCACTGTTACGAAACGTTTGCCCTGCAAATCCGGCTTTTCAAACGGATCAAATTTTTTATCCTGGCTCACCTGAAGTTTTGGTCCTTTGTCTATCGTATCTGCCAGATAAGGGAATACCTGATACTCTGGATAATTCACTCCAATATAATGTGCGATTCCCATCACAGAACCGGCTGCATCTCCATCCGGATTGATGTGTCCCAAAACAACAACCGTGTCCAGTTCATTCGATTTCATCATAGATTCAAATTCGTTTTTAAAATCAAATTCCACGTCTGCACACCTCCATGTAATCTTAATATACTCTCGAAATCTTTTCTGAAGGTATAGCCAAAACCTTACAAGAGTATATCTCTACAAAAGTTTCTTATTTTTTATCATATCCAAGCTGCGGATTTTCATAATCTCCACGCTCTTTTTTCTGTTTTACATAAGTATCCCATACCCCCGCTTTATCTTCAATTCCTACTGTAGCAGGGTCAAACAATGGGTTCAAGCCAACATTTTTCTGTTTCTCATAATCTTTTACGATTTTCAAAACCTTGGGAGTTAAGAGTAAGATACTAAAAGTATTAACCCAAAGCATACATCCAACACCAATATCCCCCATTGGCCAGATAGTATCACCATCAATCAAAATACCAAACATGCAGAATACCAGGAATAAAATACGCACAATTGTAACCACCATTTTATTCTCGCCGAACAGATATTTACATGTGGATTCCAACTGATAAGAATAGGACAGCATGGTTGTAAAAATAAAGATAAACAGCATAATTGCAAGGAACATTGCTCCTGCTTTACCGATTGATACCGACATTGCCTCCTGCATAAATGCAATTCCATACTGTATTCCCGGAACATGCTCTACTAACAGAGAAGCACCTGCTCCGTCTGCTGCAACGTTGTAAGTTCCCGCAAGCAAAATAGAAATTCCGGTACAAGTACATACCAAAAGAGTATCGATATACACAGATAATCCCTGAACCAAACCTTGTTTTACCGGATGAGAAGTATCTGTTGTTGCTGAAATCAAAGGGCTCATTCCGTTACCAGCATCATTTGAGAAGAATCCACGTTTGATTCCCCAGGAAACTGCCGAACCAACGATTCCGCCAAAGACCGCATCTTTTCCAAATGCACTTGCAAAGATAGAACCAAACATTCCAGGAACTTTTCCAATATTAAGTACAATAATAATAATCGTAATCAGGAAATAAATTCCACACATAACCGGCGCTAAAAATTCCGCAACCTGTCCGATACGTTTAATTCCTCCCATAATAACAAATGCAACAATTGCTGTCATAATCACTCCAACAACAACAAATGGAAGTCCAAATGCTACATTTACCGCTGTTGCCGCTGTCTGAGTCTGCATTGCCGGAAGCAAGAATCCAGGTCCGATAAAGACTGCGATACAGAATAAAAAGGCCAGTATCTTTCCTAATTTTTTATTCTTAATTCCGTTTGACATATAGAAAGCAGGTCCTCCGGTTAATTCTCCCAGATTTCTCGTTTTATATGCCTGACCTAAGATACACTCAACCATTCCTGTGGATGCACCTAAAATTGCAGTAACCCACATCCAGAAAATTGCACCAGGTCCCCCCATAAAAATTGCAGTTGCCGTTCCTGCAATATTTCCGGTTCCTACACCAACTGTTGTTGCAAATGCCTGAAAAGAAGAAAGACCAGTATCTTGTTTATTGTCGCCCTTTTCAGTCAGACATTTAAGCATATCGCCAAATCTTCGTACCTGCATGCCTCTTAAATGAAACGTGAACCACAACGCCGCAAACATAAGAAACACGCACATTACAGGATGCCATACGATATCATTGACTACATTCATCACTTTGACAAATAACTCCATTTTTTCCTTTTCCCTTCTTTTTTATTTCACAATATCACTTTATCTTTGGTGAATTTGTGAGTTTTTATGACACTGTCTTGTATCATGTGGTATCATTCTACCATAATTTAACCCTACCCTCAACCGATAAGATGTTTCACGTGAAACAAAAGAAAGAATCTCGCAAGCAAGATTCTTTCTTTTAATTCTCAGGTTTCATCTAAAAATCCACATTTCCCTGAAGCCATATAACTCCTTTAAATCTTCGTCCAACTTCCGGCTTCCCTAAAAGATCTTTTGCATTAACGCAGATATCCATTTCCATATCATTGCAGGAAATGCGAATCTGATAGATTTCTTCATTTGTCAGTGTATTTTTTGTAATGGACCATTCTGTGATTTCTCCCATGATATTATACAAATCACATTCCATTCCATAAGGCATAAAATAAGTATCCACTATCGAATAAATATCTTCGTTTGCTATACGGCCAGATATCATAGAATATGTATCAATATCCTCCATCGTCAGATTTTCCATTGCTTCTTCATCACCATTACGGGCTGCTGCAATCATTCGATTACGATTCACGGTATTCTCCCGTTCTTCTCTTTGCTGTTTTTCATCTTTCTTAACAGGAAGAAGAATTCTGGCTTCTCTTGCAAGTCCGGCAAGAGTCACCGGATACACACCCTTTGTATAATGTCCATGCCGGTGTTCTGTCAGATATTCGGCTGCATTTTGCAGATAAAAGATAATTGTAACGCCGATTCTTATATCATCCACTGCTCCGGCATAGGACTCTTTTCCCACATGGCGTTCAATTAACACATTTTCCTGTGTCGTAATTCCAGTTCCGCGGAAGAACGGAAAATAATATTCCATCTCAAATTCATTATTTTCATCGTATTCTCCGCAGACTGTGATTCCAACGTCACATCCAAATATTTTTGATACTTCCACAAACAGATGTCCCTCAGAGTTTTCTATTACTGTCTTTTCATCGTATTGTGTAATTACCTCTTTCAAAATCTGGTCAAGTTCTTTTCTTTCCAGTTCTGAAAAACCAATGGACCTTAAATAACTGTGCAAAGACTGCCTCCTTATCTTATCTCAGTCATTCCACCCATGTATGGCTGCAGTGCTTCCGGAATTCTTACTGAACCATCTGCCTGCAGATTGTTTTCCAGAAATGCAATTAACATTCTAGGCGGAGCAACAACTGTATTATTCAGTGTATGTGCCAGGTATTTACCGTCATTTCCATTCACACGGATTTTCAGTCTTCTTGCCTGTGCATCACCGAGGTTTGAACAACTTCCTACTTCAAAATATTTCTTCTGTCTTGGAGACCATGCTTCTACGTCTACAGATTTTACTTTTAAATCAGCCAGATCACCAGAGCAGCATTCCAGTGTACGAACCGGAATATCCATAGAACGGAATAAATCAACTGTATTCTGCCATAATTTATCGAACCACATTTTGCTTTCTTCCGGTTTGCAGACAACAATCATTTCCTGCTTTTCAAACTGATGAATACGGTATACACCTCTTTCTTCAAGTCCGTGTGCACCTTTTTCTTTTCTGAAACATGGAGAATAACTGGTCAGTGTTTTTGGCAGCTCTTCTTCCGGAATGATTGTGTCAATAAATTTACCAATCATGGAATGTTCACTTGTACCGATGAGATATAAATCTTCGCCTTCGATTTTGTACATCATCGCATCCATTTCCGCAAAGCTCATAACACCTGTAACAACGTCACTTCGAATCATGAAAGGCGGTACACAGTAAGTAAATCCTCTGTTAATCATGAAATCTCTTGCATAAGAAATAACTGCGGAATGAAGACGTGCAATATCTCCCATCAGATAGTAAAAACCGTTTCCGGCTACTTTTCTTGCACTGTCTAAATCAAGACCATTGAATTTTTCCATAATTTCTGCATGATATGGAATTTCAAAGTCCGGAACAACCGGTTCACCATATCTCTGTACTTCCACATTTTCGCTGTCATCTTTTCCAATCGGAACAGATGGATCAATGATATTTGGAATTGTCATCATGATTTTTTTGATTTTTTCTTCTACTTCTTTTTCTTCAGCAGATAAACGGTCTACAGTCTCTGCATTTGCAGTTACCTGTTTCTTTACTTCTTCTGCTTCTTCTCTTTTGCCCTCTTTCATAAGAGTACCAATCATTTTGGAGATTTTATTTTTTTCTGCTCTTAACGCTTCTACTTCTCCTTTGATTTCACGGTTTCTCTTATCCAATTCGATTACTTCGTCTACCAGAGGTAATTTGCTGTCCTGAAATTTATTTTTAATATTCTGTTTTACTACATCTGGATTTTCTCTTAAAAATTTAATGTCTAACATAATCTTTCTCCCTGCTTCTTTTTTTTAGTTTTGTCTGAAATTTACGGCCTGTTTTAATGCCTGCACTTCTTCCTGGCTTAATATTACATAGGATTCCCCATTTACAATCTCTTTAATATAGAGGAAACAGTTTTCTCTGCTGTGAATCGCATTCAGAAGAAATCCTGTATTCTTATCGTCCAACATAGCCAGAACAAAGCTGAGTTTTCCTCCCATATCCTCAAATGCATCATACTTCACAATAGCATATTTGTTCAAGGTGTTTCCCATGATTTCTTTTAATTTTTCAATTTCCTGCTCATTTGCCGCTGCCGCATCCAGCCCTTTGTCAATCATTGCAAATTTGCGTCGGAACGATTTTTCAAGAGACTGTCCATCTCTTCCTTTCATAAATACGCGGTATTTTTGATTCAGTCGGTTTACTTCCAAAAAAAGACTGACCACACATACCAAAAGTGCAATTACCACAATCAGTAAAAAAATTGACAGCACACCGGAAATAGACTGAATCTTGCTGATTAGATTACCCATCTGCTCTAACTCCTCGTTTTCTCTCTTATCCTATTGTTTCCAATAATTCAACAATACGTTCCAATTCTTCTTGAGAATAGTATTCAATTTCAATCTTTCCCTTATTATCTGTCCTTCGGTTAATTGCAACCTTTGAACCGATAATCTGTTTAATTTTCTCTTCCAGATTCTTATAAACCAGTTCTTCTGCCTGATTTTTGGGTTTCTCTTCTTTTTTCTGCACTGGATTTAACAGTTCTTTCACTAAACGCTCTGTTTCTCGTACGCTCAATTTTTCATCGAATACTTTAACTGCCGCTTCCGCCTGTGCATCCTTACTTTCCAGTGCAAGCAAAGCTCTTGCATGTCCGGTTGAAATCATTTCATCAATCAGCATCTGCTGAACTCTGTCATCTAATTTTAAAAGACGCATTGAGTTTGTAACTGCAGTTCTGCTCTTTGAAACCCGTTCTGCAATCGCATCCTGTTTTAAATGAAACTCTTCCATCAAACGTTTATATGCCATTGCTTCTTCAATCGGATTTAAATCTTCCCGCTGAATATTTTCAATCAGAGAAATTTCAACGGCTTCCTGTTCTGTAAATTCTTTTACAATTACAGGAACCTCCTTGAGTCCTGCCAGTTTAGAAGCTCTCCATCTGCGCTCCCCGGCAATAATCTCATAATAGTCTTCCTTCTTCTGGACCAATAATGGCTGAAGTACACCAAACTGCTTAATAGATTCTGCCAGTTCCTGAAGTGCATCGGCATCAAACTGTTTTCTCGGCTGTTCCCTGCTCGGCTCAACCTTTGTCAGCTTCACAATCTGTACCTGTTCTCCAGGTTTCCCCTCAAATTCCATCTTTTCTTTTTGATGTTTATGAGCTTCTTTTGCCGCATTCTGCAGCGCTTCTTTATCGATTGCTGTTCTTCCGGTTTTCTTTTTTGTCGCTGTAGAATCTAAAACCGGAATCATAGAATCAAGACCTTTGCCAAGTCCACCTCTTTTTACCGCCATTCTTCATCCTCCCTGTGTAATACTTCTTCTGCAAGGAGTCTGTAGCTTTCCGCCCCTACTGATCTTTTATCATATAAGGTAATTGGCAGCCCATAACTCGGTGCTTCCGCAAGACGAACATTTCTCGGAATAATGGTCTTGTAAATAGACTGGTCCAGATTGTTCTTTACATTTTCAACAACCTGCAATGACAGATTTGTTCTTGCATCATACATCGTAAATACAACGCCTTCAATATCCAAATCCGGATTTAAACGGTTCTGAACCAGTTCAATCGTGTGAATAAGCTGTGTCAATCCTTCGAGTGCATAATACTCACACTGAATCGGAACCAGTACAGAATCTGCTGTTGTCATTGCATTGATAGTCAACACATTTAAAGACGGCGGGCAGTCCATAATAATAAAATCATAATTATCACGAATGGAATCAATATGATTTTTCAAAAGAAATTCACGCCCCTCTACGCCTACCAGTTCAATCTCTGCACCAGACAAATTCACATTCGACGGAATCAAGGATAAATTTTCGAATACATTCTCAATCAGACAGTCCGAAATTTCGCACTCTCCCACCAGAAGTTCATACAAAGTCGCATTGACATTATCTTTGTCTACGCCGACTCCGCTTGTTGTGTTCCCCTGTGGGTCAATATCAATAAGAAGGACTCTCTGTCCCAGCTCGGCAAGACATGCAGACAGATTGATTGCAGTTGTAGATTTTCCTACTCCGCCTTTCTGATTTGCTATTGCTATTATTCTTCCCACTTAAGTTTCCTCTTTTCATCAAACTTCGTATTTATTTCATTCAATGGTTATTATAACATCTTCTTAAACGTATTTCTACACAAATGTTTCACGTGAAACATTATATTTTTTTACGATATAAATTTCATTAATCAATCAATACAAAAAGGGGAAATGTTTCACGTGAAACATTTCCCCTTTTTGTATTATCACACGATTCTTCTCCCTACTTTCAGCTTGTATAATAAGAGTTAATGGCTTATAATTATAACTAACTAAAGTAATCCTATATTGGAGGTTTTTTTATGAAAAAGCATAGATACAAACTTATTACAACCGGTATATTATTTACCACCGCAACTGCTATTATTCATTTCATGAACCATCTGATTTCTACAACCGCAATAATGAAAGACTTGTTAAAGTCAACGGCAAGCAATTATTACAATTGGCGTTTTGGAAAAATTTATTACACAAAACAAGGTACGGGTTCTCCCGTTTTATTAATTCACGATTTAACTGTTTACAGTTCCGCTTATGAATGGGAAGCACTTGTAAAACAGCTTGAGAAAAATCATACCGTCTACTGCATCGACTTACCTGGATGCGGCCGTTCTGATAAACAGCATATTACTTACACCAACTATTTATATGTCCAGGCAATATCTGATTTTATCAAAAACGTAATTCACGAAAGAACAGATGTGATTACCAGTGGTTTTTCCGGCTCTTTTACAGTCCTCGCCTGTCATAACGAAAACGAACTGTTTGGAAAAATTTTAATGATTAATCCGCCGGCACTTTCACAGTTAAATAAGATTCCAACTAAACGCAGCAAGCTTTATAAATCTTTTCTTGAGCTTCCTGTGTTCGGAACTCTTGTTTATAACATGATGGTCTGCCAGAGTAATGTTCAACTTGCATTTACAGAAGATTATCTTTACAATCCATTCCATATCAAAGCAGAATGGCTCGACACTTACTATGAAGCAGCCCACAAAGGCATGGGAAGCGGTCGTTTCTTATTCTCCAGTTTACTTGGAGGATATACTAACAACAATATCGTGCATGCATTAAAAAATATAAACAACAGCATCTTTATTATCGAAGGGGAAGGCGAACTCACTAAGAGCGAAGTTCTCTCTCAATATGTAGAATTAAATCCGGCAATTGAGACTTACATTTTAAAAGAAGCAAAACATCTTCCTCAGCTAGAATCACCAGAACAGTTACTTGATTGTCTGTCTGTTTTTCTTGATGACTAAAAAGCGAGAGGAATGTTTCACGTGAAACATTCCTCTCGCTTTTTAACCAAATCAAGTAAGTCCCCTGCTTCAATTGCGAAAAGCAATAAGCAGGGGTGGGACTTGCTTGTATCAGGAGGGGGCAAGCCCCTTCTGATAAGCTGCGTAGCAGCTATTTGGTTATGAGCAAGTAGCGAAGCGGATTGCGAATATCCACTTGACTTTTTAATCATTAATTCTGTTTTTCCAAAAATTTTTCAAAAGAACTTTCAATTTCTTTTATCTTCATTTTATTGACCAGACACGCAGTTCCCTGATTATTTTTTACAAGATAGAAGTTAGAATCATACGGATAATATTCTACTTTGAAGTAAACTCCATTTTCTTTATAAAATTCTACAGTCATTTCCGGCTCATCCTGTGTTTCCGGTACTTCATCAAGCCACTCCTGACATTCCAGAGAACTGATATTGCTATAGAAGCTTGAGAAGTCTTCCAATTTTATTTCGTTTCCATTCATAAAGTAAGTTGTCACAGTTTCTGTATCACTATCTTCAGACTTTGAATCATCACTGTCATCTTTTTCTTTTGCTTTCTCTTCCGTTGTTTTTGTAAATTCATAAGATTCTCCATCTTTTTGAATTGTTACACGGTCGAGGTCTGCAAAGATATAATTAGAAACATAATTGCTGACCAGAGTTTTCACATCGATACTTAAGAAACTTTCCACACTCGAAGATGAAATGGTATAAATGTTGGACTGGCTTTCAAGCTTCGCATAATAATTCCCACTGCTGTCCTGACCTCCAAGAAGCAAAACTTCCTGCTTATTCGTTGTCACAGTTTCTGTGGTACTGTCGCTGTCAGAGTCATTTTCTGCATCTTCATTACTGCTGCTGTCTTCACTGGTACTCGTTTCACTGTCGTCACTGTCTTTTGTCTCTGTCACCTGATAATCAATCGTAATCTTGGTCGGTGCATCCAATCCATACTCTGCAAGCTTACTGGTATCTGCACTTACAAAACTGCCCCAGGAAAGACTGGAAATTCCATTTAAGAGATTGGAAGTATTAGAACTGTCAATATCTCTTTGTGTGCTTCCTTTTGTATAACTCCATCCGGTGGAAGCAGAATCACTCTTTTCAATCACTTCGGCTTCTTCGCCCTGTTTTTCTACAGTCAGTTTCGTAACTGTAGTAGCCGTAATAGACGGGAAACTTTCCTTTTCTGCAAGGTCACTTAAATTAAAATTAAAAGCGGTTTCAAGATCAGAAGCAACCATATAGATTTTACTGGTATCATTATCTACAGTCATATAGCAATTGCTCGTCATGTCATTTACTGCACCAAACTCTAACGTATGGGTTTCATCATCCGAATTTTTGATAGAAACCTGTACAACAGGTGCATCCAGTCCATACTCGGATACAGCCTCTGCATCTTTTAATTTCCTGTCTGAACTGATTGATTTTAACTTTCCTGCCAGCTCTTCAAAATTACTCTGGTCTAGTGGAAATGAAGCATCTGCACTATAACTCCATTTATCATCTGATTTTGTAAAAGTATAAGACTGACCTTCCGTTGTCACAGTCAGCTCTGTCAATTTGTCTGTATCTGTCTCAAACGCTGTTGTTGCTGTATCTGTACTATCTGCTTCACTGCTGTTGGCATTATGATTATGAAGAACAAAATAGACTACGCAGAGCACAACAAGCAGTACAATTCCTGCGATTAATCCGATATTTTTTTTCTTCATTACTGTTTTCTCCTCTTCATCCAGATACCACCGCCGATTACCAGAATCACTACCGGTACAACTGCTGTTACAAAGATACTCCAGAAACTTGCATCTGCTGCCGGAATTGTAAGTGTTGAAGTATCATAGCTCTTACTTGCAATAGAAATTGTATTACTATCCTCTTCGCTCTCACACATCCAGTTTACAGAAGCAGAAATCAATTCATAGTTTGCTCCGGATACCATTGTGTTCATCTGGTCATTAAACAGCGCTTCGGATGAATAGTAAACAATCTGTGTTTCTTTCTCATCATCTAAATTCTCTGTGATGGAAACACCAACTGCAAATGGTCCGTCAATATCATCGCTTTCTTTTTCCATTGTCTGCATATCTTCTACATTTACTTTTGAGTAAGAACCATCTGAAGTCGTCAGAATATCGGTGATTTCAAGAGAATCTCTGTAGTTATCACTCTTTACAATTCCCTGTGCCAGAGGCATTAAAATATATCGACTGCCAGATGACAGGCTTGAAGTAATGTCATTACTTTCGATATTTGGAAGCAGATAGGATGGATTCTGAGAAATATAATGATTGGTATCTCCCTCAAGCACAATTCCATCTGCCGTCTTCACACCATAATTCTCTAATACAGAAGCAAAATTTGGCATTTCTTCAGAAGAATAATTAGAAACTATCAACGCTTTTCCGCCATTTTCCAGATAAGAAATAATCTTAGACGCCTCATCTTCTGAAATATCTTTTGCCGGTGCAAAGATAAACAAGATATCTGCATCGTCCGGAACACTGTCCATTGTCAGCAGATTTAAAGACTGAATATCGATATTTGCTTTCTGAATGGTATCTTTTAAGGTATCACTCATGGTTGCTTCATCGTGTCCCTCTAACGTATACATCACCGGCATACTATCGGATGTTACATAATTAATTGCACTTGTAATCTGACCTTCTCCATCAAATCCGGTTACCTCGCTACTGTAAGTCTGATAATTAACAGTCGTTTCATATAATGAGTTGTTATCAATGACTTTATTTTTATCTCCGCACACAACAATTACGCTGTTATTGCTCACGCCATCCGATGTATACTGTGAAACAAATTTCGGATTTACTGCAGGGTCTTTCTGTTCCACTTTGATGTGGTCACTGCCCTCTTCGTATTTTTCCAGAAGTTTCTGGATATCACTGCTTTCTGAACCACTCTGCGCAATATAATAAATCTCTACGTCTTTATCGAGCTTTTTAAGTACTTTCTTTGTCTGGTCACCAATGCTGTAAAGTTTCTGCGTACTTAAATCGATTTCTCTGTATTTTGACGGCACTTCCTGCAATACCAGATTTAATACTACGATAATCGCAATAAAAATTGTAATTGCACCCATGCTGTAGGAACCATGCTTTAAGTTCTTTTTATTTTGGATTCGTTTTTCCTTGCTTTTCTTTCGTAATTCTTTGAAATCTATTTTTTTGAATTTTTTGCCGTTTGACTCTTTATTCGTTTTTTTAGTTACGTCTTTATTTGACTCTTTATTTAAATCTTCATTTGACCCTTTATTTAAGTCTTTATTTAAATCTTTATTTGAGTCTTTGTTTAACTCTTTATTTTCATTGTTTGTCTTCATATTTGCATTTTCTCCTCTCTATTCACCTCAAATCATCAGCTCCAACGCCGTTTCTGTATTGACTGAACGGTTAAAAATATGAAAATGCAGATTACGGATAACATATATACAATTCCGGAGAAATCCAAAATTCCTCCTACAAAATTATCAAAATGATTTGCGATTGCAAGCAAATCTAACAATTTTTGAATTGCTCCCTCGTACAAAGAGGATTTTACAATATATATAATTACAACTGCTCCAAGCAGTACCACTCCTGTAATTCCGGTCAAAATATTATCTTTTGTCATCTGATAGACGACCATTGCAATTAAGACTGCAAGTACCGCAAATGCAAGCATGGAAGCCATCGCTGTCTGTGAAAAGAAAGATTCAATTCCATTCATGACAAAACTGCAGAATAATACCACAAAGGTAAGAACCGCTGCGATAACCTGACTTTCCGTAATCGAAGATAAAAAAAGTCCAACTGCAATATTGGCACATCCCAAAAAGAAAAATCCAACAATTGCAGTTAAGGTCATAGGATAAGAAACTGTTCCGTATTTTGCCAAAATAAGCGGATAAAACAACGTAATCACAACTGGAATCAGATAAATTGTCACCATTCCAAGATATTTTCCGAATACTATCTTCCAGATTGGCACCGGTGAAGTGAATAATAACTGGTCTGTTTTATTTCTTTTTTCTTCCGCCAAAATTCTCATTGTTAAAATCGGAGTGATAATCAAAAATACAAACGTCACGGAATTTAAGGTTGTTCCAAAATCCGGACTTGCATAATTTAAGTTATATGCCGTAAAATAAATCCCCAAAACCAGCATGATAAATGCCATAAACACATATCCTTGCATGGATGTAAGATAACTTTTTAATTCTTTTTTATAAATCGCCAGCATTTTCTTTCTCCTCCTCATTGTCGTCTTCGGTCAATTTCAAGAATACTTCTTCCAGCGTCATATTTGTCGGCTGCATTTTTAAAATCGGACATTTTGCATCTGCCAGAGCAAAGAAAATGTTTTCTCTCATATCCTGTTCCCCTGATATTTTAACGGTAAAATCGCAGGCATCCGGCACAAAAGATTCATGGTAAATCATTTCCTGAATATTTTCTACGAGGTTCATTGCCTCTCTGATTTCTTCTTCTTTCCCTTTTACTGTAAGTTCAAGAGAATTTGCGCCTTCCATTACCTTACTTAAATTCTCCGGTGTGTCGCTTGCCACCAGTTTTCCACGGTCAATAATCAATACATGGTCACAGACCGCACTTACCTCCGAAAGGATGTGTGAACTTAAAATAACGGTATGTTTTTCTCCAAGGCTCTTAATTAAATCCCTGATTTCAATAATCTGTTTCGGGTCAAGACCAACGGTCGGCTCATCTAAAATAATAATTTCCGGATATCCAAGCAGAGCCTGTGCAATTCCAACCCTCTGTTTAAAACCTTTTGAAAGGTTCTTAATCAGACGTTCCTGTACTTCCTCAAGCTTTGTAGTTGACATAACTTCTTTTATATTCTTTTCCCGCTCTGCTTTTGGAATGGATTTTAACTCAGCTACAAATTTTAAATACTCTCTGACTGTCATGTCCTGATAAACCGGAGGTAGCTCCGGCAGATAACCGATACATTTTTTTGCGGCTTCCGGCTCTTCTAAAATGTTGTGTCCATCAATCAGAATTTCTCCCTGTGTCGAGGCAATGTAGCCGGTAATCATATTCATTGTAGTCGATTTACCTGCTCCATTTGGTCCTAAAAATCCATAAATTTTTCCTTTTTCTATGGTAAAACTCAAATGGTCTACGGCCACATGGTCACCATATTTTTTGACCAGATCCTTTACTTCAATCAAGGTATTCCCTCCTTTAATATTGTACTTGCTTTTTTATATTTTTCTCACCGTTCTATTCTATTTACTATTTGTGATAAAAATTAGATGAGAATGTGTTTTTTCTGTGAATCCTTGCAAATATCCCTAATAAAAAAAAGAGAGCCTTTTTCAGCTCTCTTTCGTTCTTTATTTTCATACAATTTTTTATCCAATTTTCCACTTATACAATCGGTTCTTTTGCAGGAGTTCCTGCTTTTCTCGGATACTTTTTCGGTGTATTTTTTACTTTTTTTATCAGCAAAATCGTACGTTCCATATCTGAGTCCGGCAACAAAAATTCTTCTGTTTTTTCGACTTTTCCGCCTAAAACTGCAATCGCTTTTTTGCCTTCTTCCAGTTCTTCTGCCGCTTTTCCTGACTTATATGCAGCAAAGTATCCACCTGTCTTTACATAAGGCAGACAATACTCGCTGATTACACTTACCCTTGCAACTGCACGTGTCACACTTAAATCAAAAGCCTCTCGAAGCTCTGGTTTTTTTGCACCATCTTCCGCACGTCCATGTACTGTTTCAATGCCTTCTAAACCTAATTTTTCGATGACTTCATTTAAGAATTTCAAACGTTTATTTAAGGAATCCAGCAGAGTTACTTTCAGATGAGGAAACGCAATTTTTAATGGAATTCCAGGAAATCCTGCCCCTGTTCCGACATCAATACAGCTCTCAATTTTGCTCATATCCAGTGCTCTTACAACCGAAAGACTGTCTGAAAAATGCTTCTGAAGTACCTCATCAAACTCTGTAATTCCGGTCAGATTCATCACCTTATTCCACTCAATTAACAACTCATAATACTGAATAAACTGCGCTTTTTGTTCTTCTGAAAGTGTAATTTTAAACTCTTTTACAGCGTTTTCTAACAGCGTTAAATCATAATTCATGTATTCCCATTTCCCCCTCTTCGATAAGATTCCAGGTACACAAGAAGGACAGAAATATCTGCCGGAGAAACCCCTGCAATTCTGGAAGCCTGACCTACAGAAACCGGACGGTATTCTTCTAATTTCTGTCTTGCTTCAATTCTAAGTCCGTTGATTGCTTCATAGTCCAGTTCCTCCGGAAGTTTCTTTGTTTCCAGCTTCTTAAACTGTTCCACCTGTTTCATCTGGCGCTTAATGTATCCATCGTATTTGATATTAATATTAACCTGTTCTCTTACATCTTCCGGAAGTTCCGGTCTTTTCTTATCTAAAGGAGCTAATAATTCATAGTTTAATTCCGGACGGCGGATTAATTCTGCAAGGGAACATCCATTTTTAAGAGGTGTGCTTTCGTACTGTTCAAGCAGTTCCTGTACCTCTTTCGTTGCCCCTACATAAGTATGTTCCACACGCTCTTTTTCTTCCTCGATTTTTGCTTCTTTCCACAAAACATAATCATACTGTTCTTTGCTTACAAGACCCACCTGATAACCTTTTTTTCTTAATCTTAAGTCTGCATTATCCTGTCTTAAAAGCAGTCTGTATTCCGCACGGCTTGTCATCATTCGGTATGGTTCATGATTCTCTTTTGTAACCAAATCATCGATTAATACACCAATATAAGACTCGGAACGATCTAAAATCAGCATCTCTTTTCCAAGCACTTTCATTGCCGCATTGATACCTGCAATCAATCCCTGAGCAGCTGCTTCTTCATATCCTGAACTTCCGTTAAACTGTCCGCCTGAGAACAAACCTTTGATTTCTTTAAATTCAAGTGTCGGATATAACTGTCTTGCATTAATACAGTCATACTCAATCGCATAGGCATTTCTTACAATTTTTGCGTGCTCTAATCCTGCAACAGAATGGTACATTTCGTACTGTACATCCTCCGGAAGAGAGCTTGACATTCCGCCTACATACATCTCATTTGTATATAATCCTTCCGGCTCAATAAAAACCTGATGGCGTTTTTTGTCCGCAAAACGTACGACTTTATCCTCAATGGATGGACAGTATCTGGGACCTGTTCCTTCTATCATACCGGAATATAATGGAGAGCGGTCCAAATTATTTCTGATAATCTCATGTGTGGTTTCATTGGTATAAGTCAGCCAGCAGGATGCCTGGTCAATCTGAACATCTTCAGGATTGGTAGAGAAAGAAAACGGTACAACTCTTTCATCTCCAAACTGTTCTTCCATCTTTGAAAAGTCAATACTTCTTTTGTCAATTCTGGCAGGTGTTCCTGTCTTAAAACGATACATCTCGATGCCAAGTTTTTTCAGGGAATCGGTCAGATGATTCGCTGCCTGAAGTCCGTTTGGACCGGTATGATTGCTTACATCACCGTAAATACATCTTGCCTTTAAGTAAGTTCCTGTACAAAGCACAACCGCTTTTACTGCATACTCTGCACCGGAATAGGTCCTTACTCCTTTAATCTGTTTGTCCTCAGCAAGAATCTCTGTTACCTCTGCCTGACGAATGGTCAGATGTTCTGTATTTTCCAGTGTATGGCGCATACTTCTGCTATATTCCTGTTTATCTGCCTGCGCACGCAAAGAATGAACAGCAGGACCTTTTGATACATTTAACATCTTAGACTGGATGAATGTTTTATCAATATTTTTTCCCATTTCTCCACCCAGAGCATCCAATTCACGTACCAGATGTCCCTTGGAACTACCACCGACATTTGGGTTACAGGGCATGAGTGCAATACTGTCCACACTTACCGTAAACATAATCGTTTCCAACCCCAGACGTGCACATGCAAGTGCTGCTTCACATCCGGCATGACCTGCACCAACAACAGCAATATCATAATTTTCTGTCAAATGATTCATCTGTTTTTCTCCTTTTTTGCTTCTATATTTATCCTGATTTTTTACTTTCCGGTACAGAATTTTGAGAAGATTTCATTGACCAAATCTTCCCCTACAGCCTCTCCGATAATACTTCCTAAAGACTCATAAGCGTTCATTAAATCAATCGAAAAGAAGTCTTCCGGCATCTGCATTTCAATGCTGTTTTCAACCATTTTTAAACTGTCAAGTGCTTCTTCAAGAGCCGTTTTATGTCTCATATTTGTGATATAAACTTCATCATTAAAGCTTAATTCACCTTCAAAAAACATGTTTTTAATCTCCTGTTCCAGCACATCAATTCCCTGTTCTTCCTTTGCTGAAATCGACACAACTGGATGAGAAAGCTTTTCTTTTAACATTTCTTCGGTTACTTTCTGTTCCAAATCGGTCTTATTCAACAGCACAATTGCCTTTTTATCTTCGAGAATCTCCATGATTTCTTCATCATTTTCATCAAGAGGACGTGAAGAATCCACCACATAAAGAATCAAATCCGCATCTTTTGCATATTCTTTTGCCCGTCCTACACCGATTTGTTCTACTTTATCTTCTGTATCACGGATTCCGGCAGTATCAATCATACGAAGAGAAATTCCATGAAGCACAATCGTTTCTTCTAAAATATCTCTTGTCGTACCTGCAATATCCGTTACAATCGCACGTTCTTCTCCTACAAGTACATTCATAAGAGACGATTTTCCGGCATTTGGTTTCCCTACGATAACTGTTTTAATGCCCTCTTTCATCATCTTTCCTTCTTTTACTGTAGAAAGAAGGTTTTCCACTTTCTCTTTCTGAATTTTGATATCTTTCCCCAAAGTTTCCCCATAACCATCCACACTGATATGTTCCGGGTCATCTAAAGCAGATTCGATATATGCAATATGATAGATAATATTCTCTCTGATTTCACGGATGACTTTCTGCACAGAGCCTTTTAACTGATGAAGAGAACTCTTTAATGCATACTCATTCTTTGCATTAATTATATCAATGACTGCCTCTGCCTGTGATAAATCAATTCTTCCGTTTAAGAAAGCACGCTTGGTAAATTCGCCTGGCTCTGCCGGTCTTGCACCATACTTAATGACTGTTTCCAGCACTTTTTTCATTGCAAGCACACCGCCATGACAGTCAATTTCAATGGTATCTTCCCCTGTATAACTTCTCGGACCGTCCATTACCATGACTAAAACTTCGTCAATTTCTTCGTCTCCATCATAAATAAAACCATAGTTTATCGTGTGAGATTTTACTTCTTCTATCTTATTTTTTCCGTTTTTGGAACGGTAGATTTTTCCTGCAATTTCACGGCTTTTTGGTCCACTCATTCGTATAATTCCAATTCCTGAAGCGGTCATAGCTGTTGCAACTGCTGCTATCGTTTCTGATGCCAGTATCGGCATAATCCAGCCTCCTAACCCAATTTAATATACTTTTTTATTTACTCTTAAGAAACAAAAAACGCTCCAGATAAAAGCACAGAGAATCCATCTCCAACATTCACGCTTTCACCTAGAACGTCTTTATTTTTTACTACATTATTTCTTTAATTTTACAACCACATGGCGATATGGTTCACTGCCCTCGCTATATGTTTCAACATAACGGTTCCCCTGAAGTGCAGAATGAATAATTCTTCTTTCATAAGGATTCATCGGCTCTAAAGAAACAGGTTTTCTCGTCTTTCTTACTTTGTAAGCAATGCTTTTTGCAAGATTTTCAAGTGTTTCTTTTCTTCTGTTTCTATAGTCTTCTGTATCAAGTTTTACACGGACATAACCCTGTCTGCCTTTGTTTACAACAAGGCTTGTAAGGTACTGAAGAGAATCCAGTGTCTGTCCTCTTTTTCCAATCAGAATACCCATATCCTGTCCGATAAATTCAACTTCAAGGCTGCCGTCTTCTGCTGTGTATTCTATTTTAAGCTCAACTTCAAGCTCCATTGCTTTGAATACGCCACTTAAGAACTTCTCAGCTTCCGCTTTGATTTCTGCAATCTCTTCCTCGCTTCGTTTGATGATTTTCTTCTCTTCACGAGGCTTTGGCTGCTCTTTTCTTGTTTCCTGATGTCTCACCGGTTTTACGGTTTCTTCTACAGGTTTTTCTGCTGCCTTATCAGTTTTTTTCACTTCTTTTTTTACCGGAACAGACTCTTTTATTTCTTCTGCTACAGGTTCTTCCGGTAAGGTTTCTTCTTTTCTGCGAGCTTTTATGATTGCCGGTTTTTTACCGATTCCAAAAAATCCTGAACTGCCTTCAGTCACAACCTGAATCTCCAGATTTTCACTGGAAACGCCAAGTTCAATGCTGGCTTTGATAATTGCCTCATCTGCTGTTTTAGCAGAAAACTCTTTGAATTCCATAACGCTTCCCCCTTACCGTTATTTTTTCTTTGTCTTATTCTTTTTATCAAATTCTGCAACCATGTTAGCCTTTGATGCAAGGCTTCCCGGTTTTGTTTCCGGTACTTCTCTGTAAGTATCTACAGCTTTTGAACCACTGTTATTATTGTATTTCTTTAAGTTTGTGGTACATTTTGGTTCTTCAATATTTCTGACCTTCTGTTTTGCCTGCTGTGTGATTTTCTGTGGCGGAAGTCCTGATTTTTCACGTTTTTTAGCAGCTTTTGCCTGATTTTTACGGATATAGTCTTCTAAATCCATGTTGTCCAGGTGTTTATTAATAACAAGCTGCTGGATACAACGAATCACAGAACCGGCAATCCAGTAAATACCAATACCAACCGGGAATGAGAAACAGATAAATGCAGAAAACAGAGGCATAAATGTGTTCATACTCTTCATTGTTGCGTTCATCTGGTCATTTGCTCCACCGTCCTGAGTGGTTGCCGCTGTTGGCATTAATTTAATGTTTAACATCTGTGTCAGCCAGGATAATACCGGAATTAAAACTGCAGCAAGAATCAACAGATAAGAGTGTGAACTCCATCCTGACTTAATCAATGCAAGCGGGGTATCTGCGATATTCAGTCCAAGGAAATTCTGCATCGGACGAATTGTATTTGCTGTATTGCTTAATACATCTGAGAATCCACTAAAATCACTGATTTCACCTAAGTGTTTCCACTGTGTTGGTGATAAGTTATATAATACGTCAATAATACGGTTTGTTGTTACATCATCTGCTTTCCAGGTATAAGTTCTTAATCCCTCATCCTTGATAAACTGTGTCAGGACATCTGCGTATCCGTCTACACTTGTGATACTTACAACGGCTTTGTCAAAAATTGCTTTAATCTCGCCAATATATCCAGGAATATTAATAATAACCTGGTATAAAGCAAAGAAAATCGGCATCTGAATGAATAACTGCAGACAACTTCCTGTTGGAGACACACCATATTTTTCATAAACTGCCATTGTCTCTTCCTGCATCTTCATCTGAGAAGCCTGGTCTTTTTTTCCTCTGTATTTTTTACTGATTTTCTGCAATTCTGGTGACATAACTGCATTCATTTTTGAAAACTTCTGCTGTTTAATCTGCAGAGGTATCATGAATGCATAAATGATAATTGTAAATAATATAATACAAAGACCGAGATTATGAATCCCAATCTTGTAAATGCCGTTCATCAGCCAGCCCATTACCTCGGCTACCCATTTTACAATCGGCATTGAACTCTTACTTAACAATGCACCCAAAATTCGTCCTCCTTATATAACCGGTGACCCCAATATTTCTCTAATTAGTGTGTGTTCTTATCCACATCATTTTTCGGTTCATCAGGGCACCGGGTCATATCCGCCTTTGGAAAATGGATTACATCTTAAAATTCGCCAACCGGCCAGTAAGCAGCCTTTTACTGCTCCATATTTTTCAATTGCTTCCAGTCCATATTGAGAACACGTAGGAATATAGGGACAACGTGTACTCTTTAATGGGGATATATACTTTTGATAAAACCGAATCAATTTAATTAGTATCGTTTTCATTCTCTTCGCTTTTTATGGTTTTTGTGAGTTTTCCTAAATGCATTAATGCACTTTCTATGGAATGGAACCCCTGGTTCTTTCCATTTACCCTGACTACAATTACAATATCATATCCGCATTTAAACTTTTCCTCATTTAACCGGTAACTTTCTCTTATGAGGCGCGCAAGATGGTGTCTCACAACACTGTTTCCCACCTTTTTGCTTACGGATATGCCAACTCTGTTTTTTTCTAACTGATTTTCTCTTACATACATAACCAGATATCGATTTGCTTTTGATGTTCCACTTTTATAAACCAGTTGAAAATCTCTGTTCTTCTTTAACGACTCCGAATATTTCATAAACCATCCTTTTAATGAAAAGAGAAGAAAAGACCACATGTCTGCGGTCTTAAGCTGATAATTTTTTTCTTCCTTTTAATCTTCTTGCAGCTAAAACTTTTCTTCCACCTTTTGTGCTCATTCTAGCTCTGAATCCGTGAACTTTAGATCTCTGTCTCTTTTTTGGCTGAAATGTCATTTTCATAATTCCAGGCACCTCCTTTAAATAAATATCTATCTATCTTGAGATAGTATTCCTATGGTTATGCATTATTTAGTAAACATCATTTCAATTATATTCATAAACCCCCTCTCCGTCAAGCATTTTTTCGATTTTTTTATACCAATTTATGCCTGACTGAAGCTTTTAAAATTTGTCATTTATGGATTATTTTGCGCTTTTTAAGTTTTCCACATTTATCCGCATTGCGAAAAAGTTATCCACATTTTCACTTTTGCAAGTTATCCACATTTTGTGGATAACTTTTCAATTTTTCCACTCTTTAAAAAAGTTATCCACAAAGTTATCCACATTTTTTGGTTTACATAATATTTCAAAAAAAATGTGGATAACTCGACCTTTTTTTGTGGATAACTTCAAAAAAAATGTGGATAACTTTTTTTGGTTTTTAAAAAATCCTTTAAAATCAAGGGTTTTAGCGTGTGGATAATGTGGAAAGAAGTTATCCACATTATCCACATTTACTGGTTGCAAATAATGCCTTTTTTCGAGTTATCCACATTATCCACATTGCTTTTTTGCAAGTTATCCACATTATCCACATTGGGAAAAGTTTTCCACATTTTTCGCATAGTTTTCCACATTTTTGTGATTAAACGGTTGATAAAAGTCCCAATTTATTATAGAATAGATAAATACAAAACTTGTAGTATTTTGATAGAAAGTGTATTTTTCGCACTTTCTATTGTTACGTTGTTTTATATTTACTTAAACACAGGAGATACACCATGCATCCAATACAAGAAAAATGGACGGATATTCTTAATACCATCAGAGAGGAACATCAGCTCTCTGATATTTCTTTCAAAACATGGCTTGAAACGCTTACTGTCCACAGTGTTGAGGACAATGAAGTGACAATTGTAGTCCCTACCGGGCTGATTGGTATCAACTATATTACTAACCGTTATCTTCTTCCATTAAAAGTAGCCATTTCTGAGGCAACCGGAGAAGAATATGAAATTGCCCTAATCGAGCCAAAAGATATTCCATCTGAAACAGTACAAGCTCCCTCAACTATTATTAATGAAAATGTTGAGCGTGCAAACTTAAATCCCCGCTATACATTTGATACTTTCGTAGTCGGAAGCAACAATAAAATGGCACATGCAGCGTCCGTTGCGGTTGCTGAATCCCCAGGAGAAGCTTATAATCCACTGTTTATCTACGGTGGCGTTGGTCTTGGAAAAACACATCTAATGCATTCAATTGCACATTTTATTCTGCAGAAAAACCCAGAAACGCGGGTATTGTACGTTACAAGTGAAATTTTTACAAATGAATTGATTGAATCTATCCGCAGTGGTAATAATGCAGATATGACCATGACTAAGTTTCGGGAGAAATATCGCAACATCGATGTTCTGATGATTGACGATATTCAATTTATTGTAGGAAAAGAATCTACACAGGAAGAGTTTTTCCACACCTTTAATGCACTTCACGGTGCAAAAAAACAGATTATCATATCTTCTGATAAACCTCCGAAAGATATGGAAATCTTAGAAGACCGCCTTCGTTCCCGCTTTGAATGGGGCTTAATCGTTGATATTTCAGCTCCTGACTACGAGACAAGAATGGCGATTCTTAAGAAAAAAGAAGAACTTGACGGCTATTATATTGATGATGATGTCATTGAGTACATCGCAAAGAACGTTACCTCAAACATCCGTGAATTAGAGGGATCTCTCAATAAGATCATGGCATTTGCCAATCTGGAAAACTGTGAAATTAACCTCGCTCTGGCTGAAAAAGTCTTAAAAGACATCATTTCTCCGGATGAAGAGATGAGGGTCGTAACCCCTGAAATCATTATCCGTACGGTTGCTGAACACTTTGATTTATCCGCCAGTGATTTAATAGGAAACAAGAGAAGCTCTCAAATCACTTATCCGCGCCAAATTGCCATGTACCTCTGCCGTCAAATGACTGATATCACCTTGAAAATCATCGGTGACAAGCTTGGGGGACGTGACCATAGTACCATTATGAACGGAATCAAACGAATCGAAAAAGAAGTTCAGTATTCTGAAGAAACCAGAGAAGTGATTAATATACTTAAAAAGAAGATTAATCCAGCTAAAAATTCGCTTAAATAAAATTAAAAAATTAATCTTCATCCACACTTCTCTTGAAAATTGACATAGTTATCCACATTTTGGGTGTCAAAAATGTGGATAACTCGAAAAAAAATGTGGATAACTGCCATTTTTTTGTGGATAACTATGTGGATAACTCGGTGAAAAATGTGGATAACTTTTTTTTAAGTACTTTTTAAGTTGTTTAAGCAGAAAAGTTATCCACATTGATTTTGAGTTATCCACAAGTTATCCACATAGTTATCCACATTGTCAACACCCCTTAAGCCCTTTATTTACAAGGGTTTCAAGAGTTATCCACATTATCCACATCCCCTACTACTACTACTATTAATATATTATATATATATATGTTTATAGCAAAACCATTTTCACAGAAAGGAAGTTATCCACATTATGAAATTAATCTGTTCAAAGTCTGAGTTACTAAAAAGTGTAAACATTGTCATGAAGGCAGTTCCTTCAAAAACGACAATGCCAATCTTACAGTGTATCCTGATTGATGCATCTGCCAATATTATCAAATTTACATCAAATGATATGGAACTTGGAATTGAGACAATTGTAGAGGGTTCTATTGAAGAAAAAGGAATCGTTGCTCTTGATGCGAAAATCTTTTCAGAAATTGTTAGAAAATTACCTGATAATGATGTTACAATTGTGACAGACGAAAAACAAAACACAACCATTACTTGTGAAAAAGCGAAATTTAATATTCCGGGACAGTCAGGTGAAGATTTCTCTTATCTGCCATTTATCGAAAAAAATGAAGGTGTTCAGATTTCACAGTTCACATTAAAAGAATTAATTCGTCAAACCATCTTTTCTATCGCAGTAAATGAAAACAATAAACTGATGACAGGTGAATTATTTCAGATTGCCAACAATACATTAAGAGTCGTATCCCTTGATGGACATCGTATTTCAATCCGAAAGATTCCGTTAAAGAATGAATGTTCTGACAAAAAAGTGGTTGTTCCGGGAAAAACTTTAAATGAAATCAGTAAGATTTTATCCGGTGAGACAGAAGACATGGTGGATATCTATTTTGCTGAAAATCATATTCTGTTTGAATTTGACAATACAAAAGTTGTTTCGAGATTAATTGAGGGAGAATATTTCAAGATTGACCAGATGTTGTCCAGTGATTACGAAACAAAGGTAACACTGAACAAAAAAGAATTTTTAGATAGTATTGACCGTGCAACTCTTCTTGTAAAAGAAGGAGATAAAAAACCAATTATTATTACAATTAACGATGAGGGTATGGAACTCCAGATCGACTCTCAGATTGGTTCGATGAAAGAAGACATCGACATTAACAAAATGGGAAAAGATATTATGATTGGTTTTAATCCAAAATTTTTAATTGATGCACTAAAGGTCATTGATGATGAAGAAATCCATATTTATCTCATGAATCCAAAAGCACCTTGCTTTATTCGTGATGATGCAGGACAATATGTATATCTCATTCTTCCGGTAAACTTTAATTCTGTCGGAAGATAATCGGAAGCACAGAAAGACTCCGGAAGTGTATTAACGCAGAAAGGACAAAACATGGAAATTATAAAATTAAGAGATGAATTTATAAAATTAGGTCAGGCACTAAAAGCAGCTAATCTAGTAGAAGACGGAGTGGAGGCAAAATACGTTATTCAGGATGGTCTTGTAACCGTAAATGGAGAAGTAGATACAAGAAGAGGCAGGAAACTGTATGACGGTGATGTTGTAGCTTATGATGGACAGGAAATTAAAATTGTGAAATAGCGACAGGTGTACAGATGTATATTGAATCAATGGAATTAAAGGATTTTAGAAATTATGAGTTTTTATCTTTGCGGTTTGACAAGGGAACCAATATTTTTTACGGCGACAATGCACAGGGAAAAACAAATATCCTTGAAGCTGTGTATCTTTGTGGAACAACAAAGTCACATAGAGGAAGTAAAGACCGTGAGATGATTCGGTTTCATGAAAATGAATCGCATATCAAGCTCAGAATAAACAAAGGGGGCATTTCCCACAGAATAGATATGCATTTGAAAAAAAATAAAGCGAAAGGAATTGCAATTGACGGGATTCCAATCCGTAAAGCAAAAGAACTTCTGGGGATTGTGAATATTGTATTTTTCTCACCGGAAGATTTAAATATTATAAAAAATGGTCCAGGTGAGCGCCGGAGATTTCTTGATTCAGAATTATGTCAGCTTAATAAAATCTATTTGTCGGATTTGTTTCAGTACAATCACATTTTAAATCAGCGCAATAAATTGTTAAAAGATATTGCACAAAAAGAAAGTCTTAAGAGTACGCTGGATATCTGGGACGAACAGCTTGTTCGCTATGGAGCCTCGGTAATTCGAAGCAGACGTGAATTTGTTCGTGAGATGAATGAAGTGATACAGCGGATACATAGCAGTATTACAGGAGAAAAAGAACAGATTGAGCTGATTTATGAGCCCAATGTGGAAGAAGAACAGTTTCTGGAAATACTGCTTAAAAACAGAGAAAAAGATTTTAAATTTAAAAACACATCATCGGGTCCCCACAGAGACGATATGTGTGTTAAAATAAATCATATCGACATTAGAAAATACGGTTCTCAGGGACAACAGCGTACAGCAGCCTTGTCATTGAAATTATCAGAAATTCATCTGGTAGAAAGAAAAATTAAAGATGTTCCCATTTTGCTGCTGGATGATGTATTATCAGAACTTGATGTGAACAGGCAGAATTATCTTCTGGAGAGCATCAAAAATATTCAGACCATGATTACCTGTACGGGTCTGGATGAATTTGTGAACAGCAGGTTTGAGATAAATAAACTTTTCAAAGTAGTAGACGGAACCATCGTTAACTGATATCAGGGAAACAGGAGGAATTGGATGAACACAGAAATTAAAACAGAGTATGGAGCCGACCAGATTCAGATACTGGAGGGTCTGGAAGCAGTAAGAAAGAGACCGGGTATGTATATTGGCAGTACTTCATCCAGAGGTCTGCATCACCTTGTGTATGAGATTGTGGATAATGCGGTAGACGAGGCGCTGGCCGGTTATTGTGATACAGTAGAAGTTACAATTAACAAAGATAATTCGATTACGGTTATTGATAATGGACGAGGTATTCCGGTAGGAATTAATCATAAAGCGGGAATCCCTGCGGTAGAGGTTGTATTTACAATTCTTCATGCCGGAGGAAAATTCGGTGGTGGCGGATATAAAGTATCCGGCGGTCTGCATGGTGTAGGTGCATCTGTTGTAAATGCACTGTCGACCTGGCTTGAGGTTACGATTTATCATGAGGGTAAAATTTACCGTCAGCGTTATGAACGTGGAAAAACTATTTATAAACTAAAAGTCATTGGGGATTGTGACTTGGAAAAGACCGGAACAATGGTTACGTTCCATCCGGATCCTGAAATTTTTGAGGAGACCGTATTTGATTTTCATACATTGAAACACAGATTCCGTGAAATTGCATTTTTGACAAAAGGTCTTAAAATTATTGCAAAAGATAATCGTGGGGAAGAACCAAAAGAAACAGTTTTTCACTATGAAGGCGGAATCCGGGAATTTGTGCAGTATTTAAATAAAAGTACTACAGCTCTTTACGAAGAGATTTTATATTTTGAGGGAACAAAAGACGGAGTTATGGTAGAAGTTGCAATGCAGCATAATGATTCTTACACAGAAAACACTTATGGATTTGTAAATAATATTACAACTCCGGAAGGCGGAACGCATGTAGTTGGTTTTAGAAATGCACTGACAAAAACCTTTAATGAGTATGCAAGAAAGAATAAATTATTAAAAGACAGCGATGCGAATCTTTCCGGTGAAGATATTCGTGAGGGATTAACTGCAATCATCAGTGTCAAGATTGAAGACCCTCAGTTTGAAGGACAGACAAAACAGAAACTTGGAAACAGCGAAGCAAGAGGTGCGGTGGATAATATCGTAGCCAATCAGCTTGAGATCTATTTAGAGCAGAATCCTGCAGTTGCAAAAATCATTATAGAAAAATCTGTGCTTTCACAGAGAGCCAGAGATGCAGCAAGAAAAGCCAGAGATTTAACCAGAAGAAAAACTGCACTTGAGGGAATGTCTCTTCCTGGAAAGCTGGCAGACTGTATGGATAAAGACCCGTCTAAGTGCGAAATTTACATCGTAGAGGGTGATTCTGCCGGTGGTTCTGCAAAGACTGCAAGAAGCCGTGCGACTCAGGCGATTCTTCCACTTCGAGGTAAAATTCTGAATGTAGAGAAAGCGCGTCTGGACAGAATTTATGCAAATGCGGAAATCAAAGCGATGATTACGGCTTTCGGAACAGGAATTCACGAAGATTTTGATATCAGCAAGCTCAGATATAATAAAATCATTATCATGACGGATGCCGATGTCGATGGTGCACATATTGCAACCCTGCTTCTGACATTTTTATATCGTTTCATGCCGGAGCTGATTAAACAGGGACATGTATATCTTGCAAAGCCACCTTTGTTTAAGATTGAACGGAATAAAAAAGTGTATTATGCTTATTCAGAAAAAGAACAGGATGAGATTCTTAACGAAATCGGACGTGACGGCAATAATCGTATACAGCGTTATAAAGGTCTTGGAGAGATGGATGCAGAGCAGTTATGGGAGACAACAATGGACCCAGAACGCCGTATTTTGTTAAAAGTTGTTATGGATGAAGAAACTTCTTCAGAAGTGGATTTAACATTTAAGACACTTATGGGTGATAAAGTAGAGCCTAGACGTGAGTTTATCGAGGAAAATGCAAGATATGTCAAGAACCTTGATATTTAAGTTTGATGCGTGAATAGATTGTTCAAGTCGAACGTCTGTGAGACTTGGTGCGTGATTCTGGTCAGCATATGATGTTAAATTGACTTAAACAGAGTTAAGGAGAGACGAATGGAAGATAATATTTTTGATAAAGTTCACGAGGTGGACCTGCAGAAAAAAATGGAAGAGTCGTACATTGAGTATGCAATGAGTGTTATTGCATCTCGTGCGCTTCCCGATGTAAGAGATGGCTTAAAGCCGGTACAGAGAAGAATTCTGTTTTCAATGATTGAATTGAATAATGGACCGGATAAGCCACATAGAAAATGTGCTCGTATCGTAGGTGATACGATGGGTAAATATCACCCTCACGGTGACAGTTCAATTTATGGAGCGTTGGTAAACATGGCTCAGGACTGGTCTACAAGATATCCGCTTGTAGACGGTCATGGAAACTTTGGATCTGTGGATGGTGATGGCGCAGCTGCTATGCGTTATACAGAAGCAAGGCTGAGTAAAATTTCCATGGAAATGCTTGCAGATATCAACAAAAATACAGTTGATTTTGCACCGAACTTTGATGAAACAGAAAAAGAGCCGGTGGTACTGCCGTCCCGTTACCCGAATCTTTTAGTAAACGGAACTTCCGGTATTGCGGTTGGTATGGCAACAAATATTCCACCGCACAATTTAAGAGAAACCATTTCTGCGGTTGTTAAAATTATTGACAACTATGTGGAAGAGGATCGAGATACCGGGATGGATGAAATTTTATCCATCGTAAAAGGTCCGGATTTCCCAACAGGAGCTATGATTCTTGGAACAAGAGGAATTGAAGAAGCTTACCGTACCGGACGTGGAAAAATCAGAGTACGCGCAGTCACAGATATTGAGACACTTCCAAACGGCAAGAGCCAGATTATTGTCACAGAACTGCCATACATGGTAAATAAAGCGCGTCTGATTGAAAAGATGGCAGAACTGGTAAGAGATAAAAAGATTGATGGAATCACTTCTATCAACGACCACTCAAACCGAGAGGGGATGCGTATTTGTATCGAGTTGAGAAGAGATGCAAATGCGAATGTTATTTTAAATCAGTTATACAAACATACCCAGCTTCAGGATACCTTTGGGGTAAACATGCTTGCGCTTGTAAATAATGAGCCGAAAGTGATGAATCTTCTGGATATGCTGAAATATTATTTACAGCATCAGGAAGATGTAGTTACAAGAAGAACCAAATATGATTTAAATAAAGCGCAGGAAAGAGCCCACATCTTAGAAGGACTTTTGAAAGCACTGGAAAATATCGATGAAGTGATTCGTATTATCCGTGCAAGTAAAAATACACAGGAAGCCAAAGAGGGATTGATTACTGCATTTGGACTGACAGAAGTTCAGGCTCAGGCGATTGTAGACATGCGTCTGCGTGCATTAACCGGACTGGAACGTGCCCGCCTGCAGGGTGAGTACGATGAGCTGGTGAATAAAATCCGTGAACTCAAAGCAATCTTAGGTGACAGAAGTCTTCTGCTTCGTGTTATCAGACAGGAAATTTTATTAATTGCTGAAAAATACGGAGATGACAGAAGAACATCCATCGGTTTTGATGAATATGATTTATCCATGGAAGATTTAATTCCAAAAGAAAATACGGTGATTGCCATGACCAAATTAGGTTATATCAAACGTATGACCGTAGATAACTTCCGCAGTCAGAACAGAGGCGGTAAGGGAATCAAAGGCATGGCAACCATTCATAACGACTATATGGAAGAACTGTTGATGACAACGACTCACCATTATCTGATGTTCTTTACGAATATGGGACGTGTGTATCGTCTGAAAGCTTATGAGATTCCGGAAGCAAGCCGTACAGCCAGAGGAACAGCGATTGTAAATCTGTTATCCCTTCAGGCAGAAGAGAAGATTACAGCGGTGATTCCGGTTAATGAATTCAAAGCCGGAGAATTTCTGTTTATGGCAACCAGAAAAGGTGTTGTCAAAAAGACACCGATTGAGGATTACAGCAATGTGAGAAAAACGGGACTTGCGGCAATTTCTCTTCGAGATGATGACGAACTGATTGAAGTTAAATTTACAGACGGCAAAAAAGATGTGATTCTTGTAACAAAATTCGGACAGTGCATCCGTTTCCATGAGTCAGATGTAAGACAGACCGGAAGAGTTTCTATGGGTGTGCGAGGCATTAATCTTCAGGATGAAGATGAAGTGATTGGCATGCAGTTAAGCTGTCAGGGAGATTATCTGCTGATTGTCTCTGAAAAAGGAATGGGCAAGAGGACTTCGGTTGGAGAATTTACCTGCCAGAACCGTGGCGGTAAAGGTGTAAAATGTTATAAGATTACAGAAAAAACCGGAAATGTAGTTGGTGTAAAAGCGGTCAATGAAGAAAACGAAATTATGCTGATTACAACAGAAGGCATTATTATTCGTTTGGAATGTAAAGATATCTCCATTCTTGGAAGAATTACTTCAGGTGTAAAGCTGATGAATCTGAAAAATGATATTACAGTTGCAAGTATTGCAAAAGTAAGAGAAAAAGAAGAGGAATCAGAAGAAACGGAAGAAGAAACTGAGACAGCAAAAGAATAGAGTGCATAAGTACGATAAGTACGAGGAGAGTTATGATGAAAAAATTAAGAGGGATTCTTCTGTCTATGACAGCAGTCATTGTACTGTTGTCATTAGGCGGATGTGGAACGAAAGTAAATACAAAATCCCCTGAAAAAATAACAAAGTCATTAATAGAGGCTTATACCAAAACAGATGAAAATGCAGTAAAGAAATGTTTTGGGATGGATAAAAAGGACAAAGTTTCAAGTGAACTGAAAACAGAAATCAAACATTATATGACATTGTTTGAAGCTTATGATGCAAAGAGCGTAAAGTTTACAAAATGTGAATCATTAGGTTCTTTTAATGGATATGAGTTGATGTATGCGATTTATACACTGAAAAAAGAGGATTCAGAAAGTAAAACTACTTTGGAGATTCCATGCCTGTCTGTTTACTATGTTCAAAATAACAATAAAAAGTATTCGATTGTGCAGGCGAAAGATGTAACAGAGGAAATGAGTGAAAATTCCAAAAAAGAATTTCAGAAATTCATGAAGACAGATGAATATAAAACTTATGAAAAGGATTATAAGCAGTTTACGAGAAAAAATCCGTCTTATGAAGAAGAACTTACAAACTTATTAGAACAGACAGAAACTTAAAAACAGGTGCTCCTCAGTGAAATCAATTTGCTGGGGAGTTTGTTTTACAGTAGTTTGGTGTAGTTAAAGAAAGTGAAAGATATTATGAAGAGAATTATTTTAATGGTACTGTATAATATTTTACGAGTGCCGTATATGTGGTATAAACTTTGTTATTATGCAAATCATACGGATAAGTATACCGAAGAAGAAAGATACGAACTGCTTCGCTATATCGATGAGCGGGCAATTAAAGGTGGAAGAGTTGAGATAGAAATTCATGGTCAGGAAAATATTCCAAAAGAAAACGGATTTATGTTCTTTCCAAATCACCAGGGCTTATTTGATGTACTTGCAATTATACATGCATGCCCGACACCGTTTTCTGTAGTCATGAAAAAAGAAATTCAGAATATCCCATTTTTAAAACAGGTTTTTGCATGTATGAAAGCTTATGCACTGGACAGAGAAGATGTAAAACAGGCAATGCGGGTTATGGTACAGGTAACAAAAGAAGTAAAATCCGGAAGGAATTATCTGATCTTTGCAGAGGGAACTCGTACAAAGAATCCGAATCATGTAAATGAATTTAAAGGTGGAAGCTTTAAGTGTGCAATGAAAGCACAGTGTCCTATTGTTCCGGTTGCGTTAATTGATTCCTATAAACCGTTTGATGTAAACTCAATTGAAAAGATTAAAGTACAAGTGCATTTTCTTGAACCAATCCGTTATGAAGAATACAAGGATATGAAGTCTGTAGAGATTGCAAAAGAAGTAAAAATACGGATTGAAAAAATAATTGAAAAAAATGAAAAAAAGTGATTGACATTTAATAGTTTATTAGATATAATAGTCATTGCTCACGTAGTTGAGCAAAATTGAATAATGATTTGTTATTCAGGCAATGGAGAAATACTCAAGTGGCTGAAGAGGTGCCCCTGCTAAGGGTATAGACGGTTTGCGCCGTGCGAGGGTTCAAATCCCTCTTTCTCCGTTCTTATTTTTTGTTTCTCTTTAGAAATAAAAAAATAAGTAAAAAAACTGTTGACAAGCTGATAAAGATGTGATATTCTATTATAGCTGTCGCAGAAAACGACAACAAGTCAAAATAAAAAACTTTGAAAAAAGTTAAAAAAGTTCTTGACAAACAAAAACAGCTTTGATATAATATAAAAGCTGTCGCTGATAAAAAGAACGACAGGAACCTTGATAACTGAACAGTGAAACACATGAAAACGAAAATTCTTTTACATTCATTTATTTTAAAAAGAACGGTTCAATGAACCAAAACAGTAAAAGGGATAGATAGCCAAGTAGTTATCTTGAACTTGGACAAACACTATATCAGAGAGTTTGATCCTGGCTCAGGATGAACGCTGGCGGCGTGCTTAACACAT